>CEQB01002721.1_pt1 | contig 22792 bp, 24 predicted proteins | sample 530581 | NCBI WGS metagenome assembly CEQB01 (sample SAMEA2620588, study PRJEB7988) | marine metagenome | biome: marine biome (ENVO:00000447); feature: deep chlorophyll maximum layer (ENVO:xxxxxxxx); material: "saline water (ENVO:00002010), including plankton (ENVO:xxxxxxxx)" | depth 75 m
AGTATTAATGATTTTATTGATATGATTGCAGATATCGCCGGCAAAGAAGTAGTGAAAAAGCACATCCCCGGCCCAATTGGTGTTCGTGGTAGAAATTCCGACAACAAGCTATACGAAGAGAAAGTTGGCTGGGTTGTTTCTCAACCGTTGAGAGAAGGTATAGAAAAAACATACGCTTGGATACAAAAACAGATTGACAATTCATAGAATTGTTATTATAATATATAAAAAGGAGATGTTATGTCTAATGTATTAGTGTGTGGTCGTGGAGAATCTTTAAACACAATCGGAGAACTAAAGGGCGATTATGATTGTGTTATATTGCTTAATGAATTTAATCGTTTCGCCCGAGAGAGCCCCCAGATAGCCGAATTTCTACAAGGTAAAAAAATTATCCAGTTCCTGAACATAACCGAGGGAGGTCTTGATCAAGAATTTATTAATTATTTTAATATTCGTGACGTGTATGTAACGCGCTTAGGTCCAGATGGTAAAGATTTTGCGTCGTGGTGGCGTCAGCCTAGGCACCACCGGGTACCCGAATCATTCGGAATACAGTGCAGGTACCAACCACCGGAACTGGAACCTTATATGAATATTGTTGAAAATTCCTCTGATGTTGCTTTGTTGTTTTCTTTGTTGTCTTTAAATGCTAAAAACATTGATATTATCGGTGTTGATTTCTATGAAGCAGAGTATTTCCTAGGACATAGCGAGCCAGACATACAGGACGAAGACGATACAAAGCGCATCATGGGTGCTCACAAGAAGATAGTTTCTTTATTCCCAGAGACAAATTTTAGGTATTATACAAGATCTTCTTTTGATGCTGAAAAGGAAAATTGCGTTTCTGTGAGAGTGTGATGTCATTTGTCGATGAAGATCATAAATTGTGCTTCATACACGTCCCAAAGGCTGCTGGCACCAGTGTGTCTTCGGCGTTAAAAAAAAATTTACTGGCTGTGCATCGATGCAGCGCTGATCGGTGGTCGGGCAGCGGATGTAGTACATTATTAGACTATCAGAAAGATTTCAACAGACTCCCTGACTGGTCGTTTGCGATAATTAGGAATCCTTACGAGAGGTGCTTGTCTGACTGGACTTTCACACGATGCGCCGTTCTTCCCGAACTTCGGTACCGAGATGACTGGAGAGAATATTTGGATAATTGTCAAAGTTTGAATTGGAGCGCTTTACATCTCGCCGGCGATGATTCCGCATATGTCGGTGCGTGCCCGTCTCATTGTTTTGTTTCTATTAATGGTGAAATAAAGGTTGACACATTAATCAAAATGGAAAATATAAACAAAGTGCCACAAACTATATGGGAAAAAACTGGTATCAGATTAGGCAAGATTCCTAGTCTAAATATAACCAACTCAATTAGGTTTATGGAACTATTAATGGACGAGGAATCAAAAAGAATTATACGAGAGATATATGCAAAAGACTTTGAATTATATGAGGGCGTGTGATGTCATTTGTTTCCGAAGACCATAAATTGTGTTTTATTCACATTCCAAAGTCTGCCGGCACAAGTATATCTAATAGTTTAGTTTCATTGCTGCGGTGCCTTCCCGGACAATCCCCCCCATGGGGAAGCCGCGGAATTGATGCCATCTTTGCCGGTCGCGGCCATGCTACAATCGCCGATTATTATACCATGTTTGATTCGTTGCCCGGCTGGTCCTTTTCAATGATTAGAGATCCGCACAAAAGATGTATCTCAGCCTTCATGGTGCATCCGGATTATGGCAGGAAAATGATGACGAAAAGTTTTGCAAATAATGAATCTATGCTGTATTTTGCATGGGAAAAGTATCTAGACTATTGCGACGTGATCTGCAAAGGGGATCCCCTTCTCGGGGGTGTCAGTACTCAGCCGGAATTGCTTATGAAAAATAGCCTACTTAATCGCAATGGTAACAGGGTGTCTAATTTGGGCCCCGCAATACATGCTTTGCCTTGCTCATATTTTCTTTCAATTGATAATAAGGTGGTTGTAAATAATCTTATTAAAATGAAGAATATTGAAAAAGTACCAAAAATTATTTCGAAAAATACCGGCATTAAAATAGGCGATATTTCTCATGAAAATAAATCCAATTCAAGTGATTTTGTGAAACTTCTTTTGGATAAAAAATCTAAACAACGCATACAAGAAATATATGCAAAAGACTTTGAATTATACGAGGGGGCCGAATGAGTAATAGAATTTTACATCCAAATGAATACATAAAGGATTTTCCATATGATTCCTTTGATGGAATGAAGATCACGTTTATTAACATGCCGCTGCGAGAAACAGCGCTTCCAAATGTTCCGCCTGAAGGGCCGGGAATCTTGGCTGCAATTGCAAGACGCTACGGCGCCGAACCCCACATCCTCGATTTAAATGGATACAGAATCAAAGATGAGCTAGCCAAAAAGCGCGGCTTACCAAATGGTCGACATATGACCTATGCTGAAGCAGAGGCGCTGATTGTTAAGCATTTAAACAATGTGGGAGATCAAGATGTCATTGCCTTCTCGGGCAAAATTACAACACTGAGATGGCAAGAAGAAGTTGCAAAGATTGTTAAGAGGCATCAGCCAGATTGCTTCTTGGTTTCCGGCAACGGCTTGGCAACAGAAATTAAAACAGGTCTTTTCAAATGGATTCCTGAACTCGATGCCATTGGCAGATCAGAGGGCGATGACATTATTTTGCTCATTCTAAATGATGCCATGGCAATTAAGAAGTATGGATTCGCGAAGGCGCTGAATTCAGATAAGCTCAGTCCATATTATCTCGGCGAGATTGACGGCAAGCATCGATTTAGGTATGAAGGAAATAGGCCTATAAACCTAGATAGTTTGCCGTCTGCTGCATTAGATTTGCTGGAATCGGATCCTTATGGCCATAACGTTTTAGAAGATTATATTAATGTTCCGGTATGGGGCTTGGGAGCAAATAATAGCTCGGCAACACCATTTACTATGAAGAGAAGCCTAACCACCGTAAGCAGTCGTGGCTGTCCATACGCGTGTGCATTCTGCTATCGAGGCTCGCAGGGTGAAAGAAACTATGGCGTAAGAGCAGTGGAAGATATTGCAACACAAGTACTGGGATACGTTGATAAGTACAACCTTGATTTCATAGGATTTCCAGATGACAACTTCGCAGTTAGCAAAAGGCGAGTTGCACAATTTCCAAAAGTGTTTAAAGAGTACGGATTAGAAAACATGCGCTGGGGTACTCATACTCGAATGGATGAAGCCGATGCGCGCATATTTGATATGTCTGAGTCTGGCTGCATTTACATTGGCTTCGGCGCCGAGTCTGCATCTGAACATACCCTGACGCTGATGAAGAAGGGTGGGTTTATTCTTAAGAACGGCCTTGTAACAAAAAACGTTAATGGCCGAAATTACGAGTTTCCGAAGACAATGGTTGATGCAATTGTAAATTGTAAAGAAGCAAATATTCACCCGAACTGCACTTGGATCATGGCATACCCCGGAGAGGATCTACAACATTTCCAAACCAGTGCTGCTTTCATACTTTGGCAAAGAGAATTCTGGACCAAGGGTCTGGCGCCGGGAACTGCTGAATACGACAATGCCTTCGCGGCAGTCAACAGTAAAATGTTCACAGCAACAGCATACCCCGGCACTGAAATGTGGAATGTAGTCAAGCCCCAACTACAGAAACACTTTGAGATATCCTTTGACTTTTTAGGTAATCCTGTTTGTGATGATAACTTTCATCGTTACGTTTTGGAACTAGATGATGCCACAAAAGTCTTGAACGATAAAGACGGCAATCCAGTGAATTTTGGAGAAATGCCGATGGACACTTTCTTGCAGGCCCGGGAATATGTTGATAATGATCAAATTGAAAAGGTATTAGACTTATGAAAAAAGGTATTTTTATAACTGTGCGCACAAATTCTTCTCGACTGCCCAACAAAGCTTTGATGAAGATATGTGGCAAGCCTACAATTCAATATGCAATTGATCGAGCAAAACAATCCTCATGTGCGGATGTAATCGTGTTGTGCACCAGTACATCAAACAATGATGACGCATTGTGCGAAATAGCCCACAAGAATGGAATTGAATGTTTTCGCGGAAGCCTGATTGATAAGATTGATCGTTGGCTTCAGGCGGCACTTGAATACAAAGTGGATTACTTTGTTAACATCGATGGCGACGATCTTTTTTGCGAACCAGAATTGATTGATATGGCATTCGAGCAGCACGATAAAGAAGATCACGACTTTGTAAAGTGCGACGAAGAGAATCTTGTAGTGGGGGCATTCACCCTTGGCGCCAAGACAACTGCAATACAGAAAGTGTGTGATATAAAAGACACTGAGGACACCGAGGCCGCGTGGCTTTATTTTTCTGACATGGATATTTTTAAAACTTCCTTGCTAGAGAACGTTCCAGAATCCTACAACAGACCAGACATCAGAGCAACGTTGGATTATTATGATGACTTTCTTTTCTTTAGTAATATAATTGAATACTTTGGCGCGCAAAAAAAATCTAGATTTTCTTTATTAGATGTGGTAAAATATGTTGACGAAAACCCAAGAGTGTTGGATATCAACCGAAATTGCCAGCAAGAATATTTAAACAATCAACAAAAATTAACAAAGCTAATTGTAAAAAAGGAGTATAATGAACGAGCATAAATTGAAAGAAAGGGTGACGTACCAGTCCGGAGAATGGGTTCCGGAATCGCAAGCTTCCCTCCATATTTATGATTCACAGTTCATGTTTGGTGACGGTGTCTTTGAGATGGCAAGAACTTTTAACCACAAGTTTTTCATTCTTGATGAACATATCGACAGACTATTTCGCAGCATGCGATATCTGCAGATCCCGATTACCAAGACCAAACAGGAAGTTCGAGATTTGTGTGAAGAGGCCCTTGAAAGAAACATAGAACATTTCAAGCAATCTGGCGGTGGATTTACCGAAGAGTGTCGTATATTAATAAATGTATCTAGAGGACCTTTATCGATTTATCGCGAAGTGTTTGAATTAACTAAGGGTGAGAAATGGAATGAACCAAATTGGATTATCAATGTTTGGCCACTTAGCCGAACTTCCAAGACTCTATCACATTATTTCGAAACAGGGGCAAATGCAATTATACCCTCACAAAGACAGATCCCTTCGCGACTGCTTGAGAACAAAGTAAAAAATAGAAGTAGAATGCACTATCAAATGGCAAACTTACAAGTTAAACCCTTCGGAAAAGATGCAATACCTCTGCTTTTAGATGAAGACGGCTTTGTAACTGAGAGCACCGGAGCAAACTTTTTGATGATCAAGGACGGTAAGCTAATCGCACCTGAGTTAAGAAACATGTTGCGAGGCTCTAGTATGATGTATATTTTGGAAACGATCGCACCTCAAATTAATTTGGAGGTTGTGCACAAGAATTTTGAGCCTTACGATGTCATGCAGTGTGACGAGGCAATGTTTACAGGTACGTTCGTCAATTTGCTCCCTTGTAACCGTTTAAACGGCGAATATTTCAATAATAACGTAAAAAACAGCCCAATTGGGCCAATAACACGCCAAATTTGCGACACTTGGTCAGAAAATGTGGGTCTAAATTTCATCGAACAAATGCAATATTGGGCTAATAATTGGTAAATTTATGAATAAAAGAATCATCATTACAGGCTCAGAGGGCCTTTTAGGAACAGAAATAAGCAGATATTTGGAAGAATCGGGCAACACTGTGATTCGGTGCGACCTACAATTGGGTCATGATCTAACTGATGAGCAATTTGTTAAAGATTTTTTTGAAAAAAACAAGGCAGACTGCCTAGTAAACACTTATGCTATTAATCCACATGTTGGTACTGAGGACGAATCGACAAATATGTTCAATATCGACCTAGAATCTTTGAATCAATACCTTCAAGTTAACCTACTTAGCTTGTTTTCTGTATGCAGGGAGTTTGCCAAGAGCAATGAGAATGGTTCGATAGTTAATTTTTCATCCACTTATGGTGTTGTTTCCCCCAATCCTGCGTTATATGATGAAGGAAAGGAAAAACACATCGGCTATTGCATATCAAAATCAGGTGTAATCCAAATGACACGATACCTAGCGGTGCATCTGGCGCCCAAGTTCCGTGTAAATTGTGTTGCGCCCGGAGGATGTGGCATGAACACTGGCGAAGAATTTGTAAAGTTGTATGCTGATAAGACGCCAATGAAAAGAATGATGAACGTCGATGAACTAAACGGAATAATTGAATATCTTTGCTCTGATAAATCAACCTATACCACGGGTGCAAACATTAACGTCGACGGAGGCTGGACGATATGGTAAACTTTAAGGACATTCAAAAACCCTATTTTATTGGTGAGATTGGAATCAACCACAATGGAGATTTACAAATTGCAAAGAAGCTGATTGACGCTGTTTGCGCGTGTAGTTGGGATTGTGCAAAATTTCAAAAAAGAAATCCTGATGTTTGCGTACCAGAACATCAAAAGAGCGTACCGAGGGAAACACCTTGGGGCACAATGACATATCTGGATTATAAACATCGTATTGAATTTGAGAAAAAGGAATATGATTATATTGATAATTACTCAAAGCAAAAACCAATTGACTGGACCGCGTCAGTGTGGGATTTAGATAGTCTAGATTTTATGACTCAATATGACGTACCCTTCTTAAAAATTCCATCTGCTAAGATCACAAGCTTGGATTTGTTGGCCGAGTCGGCAAAGTCTGGTATACCAATTATTATGTCTACTGGAATGTCAGAGCTTCGCGAGGTAGACACTGCCGTCAATGAAGTTTTAAAACACACCGACAACCTTGTCCTGATGCACACTAATTCAAGCTATCCTTCTCCAGAAAGTGAATTAAACTTGAGCTTGATCCCATTTTATAAAGAAAGATATGATTGTGTTATTGGTTATTCGGGCCACGAAATGGACCTAGAGCCAACAGTAGTGGCAGTAGTTTTGGGAGCAAAGGTGATTGAGCGACACATTACACTGTCACATGACATGTGGGGAACAGATCAAAAATCAAGTTTGGAGGTTATTGCAATGGATATGCTATACAAAAGAATCAAAAACATTGATATAATGATAGGTGAACCAATTAAGCATGTCACAAAAAGTGAAGTTCCAATCAAGAAAAAATTAAGAGGATAGCATGGTAATTTACGTAGATATTGATGAAACAATTTGCAATACCCCTGAGAGTAGGGACTATTCTGAAGCAAAACCAATTAAAGAAAACATCAACAAAATTAATGATTTATATGATGAAGGGCATGAAATTGTCTATTGGACTGCTCGTGGCACGTTAACCGGGAAAGATTGGACAGAAGTAACCAAAAAGCAATTTAAAGAGTGGGGAGTTAAGTATCACGATTTAAAGCTCAAGAAGCCTTTCTACGATCTTTTTATTGATGACCGGGCAATTAATTCTGATATGTATTTTCAAAATAATAACAGAAAGGGAGACGTAAATTGGCAATGGACTTGAGACAATACTACAAATATTATCTTACCCTCCACCAAAACATAAATTGCCGGCGACTTCACTTTGCGGGTCAATGGGTTACACTGTTCTTTTTATTTTGGGTATTGTATACAAATACTCTATACTTGTTGCCCTTGGCGTTGTTTGTGATATATCCATTTGCATGGACCGGTCATTTCTTTTTTGAAAAAAATGAGCCCGCTGCTTTTAAGGCGCCAGTCAAGGCCAAGATATGCGATTGGATTATGTTTAAAGATATCATCTTGGGGAGAATTAAAATATGATTAACCTGATGCACGTTAACGATTACATCATCGACACCAGCAAATTCCGCCCGCTACTACATGATAAGATCGTTGATGAGTTTGAACAAAATATAGCGGACTTTGTTGGGGCTAAGTATGCATGCTCATTTCACAGCGCCACAATGGCAATATTCTTAGCGTTGGTTGAAAAGTCTCGGGAGACAATTATAATCCCCAGTGTTATACCACCCGTTGTAGCAAACGCCATCCTGTGTTCTGGTCATGGTCTAGGCTATCGTGACGATGTAAATTGGGTCGGAAACTCCTACATCCTTCACCAATTTGAGGATCATAAAATTATTGATTCTGCCCAGCAGCTTACAGAGAACCAGTTTAAAGAACAGGCTAATGATGAGGACTTAATGATTTTTAGTTTTTATCCTACAAAGCCTGTAGGTAGTAGCGATGGTGGCCTAATTGTGTCTAATGACAAGGAAAAGATTGACCGGTTGAGAATTTTATCTAGAAATGGAATGTCTCTTGAAAAGAATAGCTGGGAAAGAAACATACTTTTGCCCGGCTGGAAGATGTATATGAATTCAATTCAGGCTTATATTGCTTATGAAAACTTTAAGAAACTTGAATCAAAAACAAAAAGGTATAATGAAATTAGAGAAGAGTATAATAGCGCCTTTGACAAAAACAATACAAGTCTCCATCTTTATAGATTAAATGTTGAAGATAACGATTCCTTTGTTTTAGATATGAAAGAGAAAGGAATCCAGTGTGGAATTCATTATAAAGCAATTCACTTAATGGGCGCATACTCTCGGGCCGGCCTAGATTTGCCAAAATCCGAGCAAGAAAGTAGAACAACGATCAGTATTCCATACCATGAGATGCTCACGGATGAACAGGTGGAGACTGTTATTAAGGAGATTAAAAATGTTATCTGAGAACGGAACAAAAGAAACAGGCATCCTACGCTATATGGAACTGACCGATTTGAAATTTATCCCTAGAAGAATGTATTATATTACTGATACACCAAAGGGAGAAATTAGAGGAAAACATGGCCACTACGACGATCAGCAATATCTATTCTGCCTTCAAGGCGAGATAAAAGTAGAACTACACTCTATTAAAGAAGTGCGCACGGTCTGGATGCGCGCCGGCGATGTTGTGTTTCTTGATAGAATGGTGTGGTCACAACAGCAGTATTTAACCGGCAACGACATTTTGTTGGTACTGTGTTCTACGGCATTCGACAAAAAAGACTATATCACAGATATCAATGAGATAACGGGTGATAAATAATGGCGAGATGCATGGTCACAGGCCATAAAGGCTATATAGGTTCGAAATTATATCAAGCATTGCTGGATGATGGTCATGATGTAATAGGCATTGATTTAAAAAGTGAAATTCCTCATGACATCTTGGTGGACTTAAAAGAAGGATCCGACGGAAAATTTCATCCTTATTGGTATAATTTTAAACCAGAGTATATTTTTCATTTAGCTTGTTGGCCAAGAGTTGCATTTAGTATAGAGAAGCCAGTTGCAACAGCAATAAATAACATTCTTTCCAACTCTATAATGTTAAATTTTGCTAGAAAAGTTGGTTCGGTTAAAAGGTTTATTTATTCTAGCTCTTCTTCCGTTGTTGGGAATGGTTCTGGCCCCGAGAGTCCGTATGCATTACAAAAATATACAGCCGAGGTGGAGTGCACATTGTATTCTAAGCTTTACGATTTGGACACTGTCGCTCTTAGGTATTTCAACGTATACTCCCCTGATCAGAAGGTCGACGGGGCATATGCTACGGCTGTTGCGAATTGGATGAAGTTTATTAGAGAAGGCGAAGATCCCTATATTACCGGAGATGGGGAACAACGAAGAGATATGGTAAATGTTGCGGACGTTGTTTCCGCAAATATATTTGCCATGAATTACCCAGAGAGCCTTAATGGTCAAGTTTTTGACGTTGGTACAGGCGAGAATATATCGTTAAATGAGCTAAAAGATATCGTAGAAGAACTGCAGCCACATGTTAATTTTGAATATAAACCTGAACGCCCGGGCGATGTGCAATTAACTAGGGCAAATACGGAGCCCTTAAAAAAAATAGGATGGCGTGCTAATATTAGTATACGTGATGGCATGGTTGAATGCTTCAAGGATTTAGTGAAAGATGTCTGATGTTGTTGGTATTGTTGGTCAAGGTTTTGTTGGCACAGCTATAAGAGAAGGCTTGTGTCACTTGTTCCAAATTGAAACTTATGATAAGTTCAAGAAAGAAGCGTCTACCTCTTATAGTGTAGAGGAGCTGTGCACGAAAACGAAAATCATATTTGTATGCTTACCAACGCCAATGAAAAAAGACGGAACGTGTGATTTATCCCTTATACAAAACACAATTGAAAAAATAGACAAAGTATCAAACAAGCACGTAGCTGTTATAAAATCAACAGTGCCGCCGGGGACAACCAAGAAATTAAACAAGATGTGCAATGATTTGCAGGTAGTCTTTAATCCTGAATTTTTGACGGAAGCAAATTACATTGATGATTTTAAGAATCAGAATAGAATTATTATAGGTGGACCCCGGCCGGCCTCAACAATTGTCAAGAATCTATACAGAAAAGCCTTCCAACAAACGCCAATAGTAAAAACAGGCTCAGATACTGCTGAGATGGTAAAGTACTTTACAAACTGTTTTCTTGCAATGAAGGTTAGTTTTGCTAATGAAATCAAACAAGTATGTGATGCACACAGAATTGATTTTGACAAAGTGGTAGAATACGCTCTTTATGATCAAAGAATAGGAAATACACACTTATCAGTTCCCGGTCCTGATGGCAAAAATGGATTTGGCGGCTCTTGTTTCCCCAAAGATTTAAACGCGTTGATACAGTTTGCGCTCGCTAGCGAGATTGATCCGAAAGTTTTGTCTGCAATTTGGAATAAAAATTTGGAAGTTAGACCCGAAAAAGATTGGGAATTGTTAAAGGGGAGGGCGGTATCTGATGCCTGAATTGCCAATGAAGCACGTAGATAAAGGTTGGGGCTGGGAACGCTGGATTGTCAATAATGAGGAATATTGTGGAAAGCTCCTGTTTTTTAATTCTGGCAAAAGATGCTCATGGCATTATCATGTTTTAAAAGATGAGGTCTTTTACTTGCAATCCGGAAAAATGATGATTTATTATTCAGAACAGGATGATATTACAAAAGCAAAACAATTGATTTTGAAAGCCGGCGATAATTTTCATATATATCGCGGCTTGAGACACCAAATGGTAGCATTAGAAGACTCAGAATTATTTGAATTTTCAACACAACACTTTGATAGTGATAGCCACAGAATATTAAAAGGAGATTAATAAAATGGCAGAAACAATAGTATACAACCTTTCAGATCAGGCCCTTGGCGCCGTCATGATGGCGCTGCAAAAATCTTTGTTAGATCAATCTGACATCGTGCCGGTTTTAAAGAACTTTAAGTTTAGATTGTCGGATACGGGCCTCATGGTCATGAATCCTCCGATTGTCAAGTTTGAAGACGAAGAGCCAGACAGCGAGAGCGAGTGAAGTATATGCCAAATTACACTTACAGATGTGATCACTGCGAAGTGCAATTTAGTATATTCCACAGCATTAATGATATTTTGGTAAAATGTCAGGAGTGCAATGAAGAATCTTTGGTGCGTGTGCCACAATCGATTATTAACACCACCAGTACAAAAAAACAAAAAACAGGAACGATTGTTAAAGATTACATTAAAGATGCCAAGCTTGATCTTGAGCATCAAAAAAACGAAATGAAAAACGAAATTTATAAAGATGACTAGACTAGAAATAACATTGACATTAATAATGTCAGCTTCTTTGTTGGCAAACATAGGGCTGGTTTTATATTTACGCAGCGCTTTGGTAAGACTATTAAGCTTTTCTGATGAATTGTATGATTTACAGGGAATGATAGATAATTTTTCCGATCATGTTAACAGTATTTACGAAATGGAGATGTTTTATGGAGATGAAACACTACAGTTTTTAATGGAACACGCAAAAGATTTTAAAGCGCAGTTATCTAATTTCGATTACATATACACCCTAGTAGAGAAAGAAGATGACGGAGAATCAGAGCAAGCCGAAACCGAAGAGAAGGAAGAGGCGGTCCAAGAATAAAAAGCATTATTTTACCCAAGATCATGAAGATGCGATAGTTCAATATACAAAAACAAATTGCGTAAGAGAAAGAACGGAATTGTATGTAAAATGGATTGAACCAGCGTTTAATGAGATGGTGGATAAGATTGTTTTTACTTACAAATTTACAACCTTGCCAAATATTCACGACTTGAGGTGTGAATGCAAGGTGTGGCTTACCACCATTCTTGATAAATATGATCCCAACAAGGGATCAAAGGCGTTTTCTTACTTTAGCGTTATAACTAAAAATTGGTTTATTCATAAAGTTAAAAAACAGCAAAAACAAAACAAAAGAGAAGTTGACTTAGACAACATTTCTAAAGATTACGAAGAGCGGTATCTCTCGACCACCATGCCTTATCTTGAGGATCGAGAGAAAGAGGAGTTTTGGAGACATTTATACAAAGAGATGGCATCATGGGATCCCGATATGATGAAGGAGAATGAAAGAAAAGTATACGAAGCCATAAAAATTCTTTTTGATAATAGCGAAAGCATAGAAATTTTTAACAAAAAAGCTATTTATTTATACCTGAGAGAGATCACGGGACTTAACACCAAGCAGGTTGTTAATAATTTAAACAAACTTAGAAAAAAATATAAAACTTTTAAAAGAAATTGGGACAAAGGCGACACATGAAAAAAACAGATATGGAAACATTGATGGACGAAGCTCTTGTTAATATTCGAGATGATCGAAAATTAGCACGTGAGCTTTTAAATGATGTTGCCAATCTGCTAGCTGACACGCCCAGCGAGAGTAAGTATTTGAGCCCCGTGGCTGCCAAACATATAGAAACCCTGCAACGTTCAAATGAACAACTGGTGAAGTTAATATCAATTCGTCAAAAAGAAGTAAACGTGGATCAAAACCTTAGCGACAATGATAAAAATGAATTGTTTGAGCTAATAAAAGGCGATAAAACGGAGGAACTATAGATGTCGTGGCAAAAAAGACTTATCAATCACACAGAACTCGGCGGTCCCGAAGGCATACTGGACATATTAGCAGAGACCATAAAGGGCGTATTCAACCCAAATACGAATGCAGGTAGAACTCAATTTAGGGCTTTAGTACTCGACGATTCGGTAAGCCTAAATATTTCTGATGTTGCGCAACTCGGCGGATTAAATATCGACGGCGCCGAAGTTGAAAGTGTGTATGCAAATACTTTTCGTCAAGGCGTCCGCGTTAGAATTGTTGAAGAGGATTCGCCCCATGGATGCTTACCTTCACCAAAATCTATATTGCGACCAGATCAGGCCGACTTAAATTCAATTGCAATGCATCCATTGGCCATATCGCAAGTTGTTTATGAAGATTCACTTCAAAGCACTCTGCGACCCGGCGACATTGTTTGGTGCACCTACGAGCGCGGCCCTGACGGCTCGAAAACACGAAATTTACAGATTATGCCAAAGGAATATATTCAAAAAGCTGACAGCAGAGTAACAGGTTTATCTCACAGGCCGATGGCTATTACTGCGATGAGGGGTCCGTCTAAATCATTAGATGAAATGTATGGTGATCGCAGCGCCTTTACGACCCCCACTGCTCAAGAAACTTTAGACCACTTAAGATCAATTTATCCCGGCGCCTCAGAAGAATTTTTATTTGGACTTATGGGCAACATCAACTCTGAAAGTGCATTTGATAATATGATCGCCGGCGATCCGCCCAGAACCGAGTACGGCAGAGAAAGAGCCCTCCTCGGCCGCGGCCTACACGGTGTCGAAGGAGATTACTGTTCACATGGTCACTATCAAATGAATATCTGCGGCAAGACCTACGCCGGCAGCGAGTACATCAGGTGGGCTAGCAATGGCACAGTTGATCCTGCAAAGGATAAGGTTGAAACAGCTAAGCTAATGTGGAATTGGAAAGGTCAGAGTGAATATGTTAAATACTGGATGGAATCGCAAGGCGCAGATCCGACGAGCAGCCGACCCCCTCGCTATGGCAGCTGGACAGAATTTATTATGAGAGACTTTGAAAATTGCCTGACATGCGACCACGACGGCCATATTGCTAAACGGGAAGCCGCATCCAGACAATTACGAAATCAATTAAATTAGAATAATAAGGAGTAAATTATGAGCATTATTGGAGGAGACAAGCGCCCGATGCACGACGTCGGAGACGCTAGCAAACTTCAACAAGAAAACCTTGCCATGGCCAAAACGGCAATGCAGAAAATGAATGCTGTGCCGGCAGGCTCTGGCCTCTTTCACACGAAGGGGGTAGAACCAACTTGCAACCCTGTGAGAGCACCGGCAGAGAAATGGCTGACGTCTCCCGGTGCACCAAATGCTGCAGTTAGAATAGGTAAAGACCGCCCACACCATATTACATCGGGCTACGGCGCCAAGGGCGCCACTGGCTGTAGTACTATTGATATTGTTGCCGGCATGGGCGCTAAACATAACACAGCATCAGGCACCGGCCCTAGAGACGGGGAGTATCTTAATCCTAGCCCGCATGGCGATGCAGCACGAATATTGTGTACTGCGATGACTGATGTTGATACAAACTTTAGATTAGATCCCGGCACAATTGGTAGTTCTGTAGCAAGATCAGCATGCGCCATGAAGGCGGACGCAATTAGGCTTATGGGCGCCGACGGCGGTATTAAACTTGTTACTGGTAAAGATGATGGAGTTGAGGGTGCTGGATATAACGCCCGCGGCGGCAAGATTAAACAACCCGCCCCCGGTATTGAATTGATTGCTGGGAACAACTCAGAGCCTAAAAAAGCATACATTAGGATACCAGAGTTTAAAGTTGAAACAATCAGGTCTTTGCAGCCAGTAGCCATGGCTGACAACGTAAGGGATTGCCTTCAAGAATTATGCACCAATTTACAACAGTTTCAGAGTCATGTTTATTTGTTTATGACAAATCAAATAATTTACAATGCTAACAACAATATCGACCTTTTAAGACCATGGGTAGCTGCAGTTGGAACACCAGCGACTGTAGGACAAATTGTTAATGCTTGGGTGCCTGATGTCCCTACAAGATATAATTGGTTTGCTTGGGAGGCTAACTATTTAGTCGCCGGTTCATACAAATATGTTGGGAGCCATAATGTACGCGTTACGTAAGCCCAGAGGAAGAAATGGCAAAATTTTCTGATTTTCAAGATTTAAACAACGATGGATTAGTAGATAAATGCGTGGTGGAGCTTCCAATAAAGCAGGATCCATGCCCTACGTGTATTCCAAACCCGCATGCCATAAGGCCAGATTGGACTAAAAAATCACATCTTGAATCGTATTTAAACCAAAGAACATGTGAATATACGATTATTTTTAGGAGTAACTACAAAGATACCGGCGGTACCGGCAACTCAGTAAAAGACGAGCAAACTATAGTCGATCGCTGGGAGGAATACAAAGAAGATGCAGTAAAGGAGATACTGGAAGCATATGCAAAAGACACATCTCCCACATATGTGTCGACAACATCGTCGAGTGTAAAATACGATAAAAAAGATTGGTACCTATCCGTAATACCAAACTCTAGAATAAAGTTTAAATATAGAATACCCGCAGAAGTCCTCAATTCAATTCCGGAGGCCCCCCAGCATGCTGAGGCCCCGACAGCACCAATAGAGGTGGAATACGATGTCAATGAATTAAGATTGGCCTTAATAAGAATAAGCAAAGGTCTGCATCTGTATTCGAGATACATAAGAGTATTTCAGGCCGTTGAGGGAGGTAGGGTTACGTGGGCCCGCACAGGTGCGCGCTTCAACTTAGATCCGTACGGAGATAAGACGGGCAAGCTTAGGAGAATCTTGCCTGAGCTTTTAAAATTTTATTGGTCCAAGGGTTGGGTATTGAACGGTTCTTTACTCCCCGGCTTCGGCAAGAAAGACGCCGAAAAAATTGCAATTGGCTTTAATGAAAATTACACTATAAAATACATGTCTGTGTGGCAATATGGATGTGAGCACGCAGCCTACACACTTAAAGAAGGACAACTATCTTCGCTTAAAAATAAGACTCCCTTTAATGATCCGACCGCCATGGCATATCTTTCTAAAGTTTTCGAAATGGAAAATGATTTAATTTCGAGAGTTCCCAAAGATTGGCTAGAGTTCCTAGAAGAATATACTTACCCAGCATTGCTTGTAAGACATGCGAATCCGGGAGAATATGATCCATTTGCTCCCGGCGGCCCAATCCAACAGCAGACCATGGGCGCCATTAATGATGCGTTAGCTGGTGCCGGCGGCAGTACTAACATGACCGCTGGTGACTGTATTGCTGATGATTTTGCGCAAGATTTTAAAGAAATAAAAGATTTTGTCCACGATCAGGTAATGGGCTTGGGCGATGTGATTGCCTATAAATTTAGAGATAAAATATGCGGCACTGAAGATTCGGCAAGACAAGACGCTGAGGATGTTGGATGGTTTAGTGTTTATGATCCAAAAACAAGAAAGAATAAAAATGTATACCTTATGGCCCAAGAACAGGCTTTTGCTCAATTGGAGGCCAATGATCAGGTCTTTGTTGAATTGTGCGCAAGGCTTTTTAGTCTTCTTAATGTTAGTGGCGGCTATCAAAAGATGGACGAATTGTGGGCACAAGTATTCAGCCCGCTAAAGGAGTGCGGCCTATCAGAATTGCTATCTGACGTCATTAAGTGTCTTTTGGGCGGCTTAAGTTTAGAAGAGGCCATGGCCAAAGCAATCCTTTCTGCTTTAAACGCTATGGGCATTGAGTCCTTTGGAAAGCTTTTTGTAGGGTTGCCGCCTGATAAGCAGAGAGAAATTGAAGCGATTGTATGGAGAAGATTAGAAAGTGGAGACGTTCCCGGCTTTGAACCAGAGAGAATGCGAGCTACTCCTCCATGGGAATCTGATGTAGCAAAGGCCGGAGCTTCGCAAAGAGTGGCAACTGGGGTGGAAGATAGCCCAGTGCCGGTCGATCGCGGCCCACCATACAGCGCGCCATCCACTAGGAGAACTCTCGGACAACAATTTGACACAGCTATAAACGACCCATATCAAGGAGTCGATCCAAACAACATATTGCAGGTTTACATTGCTGCCTTGATAGATGTTTATGGCGACAATTTATTAGACTTGGTCGACGAGATAAACAAAATTCCGGGCGTCCCGGTTATCACTGCCATCATCGCCACTTTGGATTGTCCTCGTCCTCCTATTTTTGATCCGGGCCTGTTCGACTGGCTTAAAGATATTCAGCTTCCATGGTGTAGAAACCAAAAAGATATTGGCTGGCCAAGAATAAATATGGCACCACCCATGTCGCTAGCTGATATTTTTAAGGCACTTCTAGAGGCCGCCAAGGAAGCGCTCTTGGAAATGATTATGAACATCTTGACTCAAATAATCATTAAAATATGTGAGATACTTGGTGACATGATATGTAAGGCGCTAGAGGCTGTTGGTGCTTTGGCAGCTGCTTTACCGAGCTTAATCAGCGGCGAAAACTCCGTATCGAATGTACTGAGAGATGTTTTCTGTGGCCCAGACGCGTCACAAGAACAAATTGAGCAAGTTACGGCGCGATTAATAGGCACTCTTGGGGGTGGCGGCGCCGCAATGGCAGATCGTGGATTGGTAAACAACTGGACTGCCGGCGTATCTTCGATGATAACACAAAGAGAGCTAGCAGAATTGTTCACCGGCCGAGCCGATGATTCAACTATAAACATAATACATGAATTTACACAACTGGAGGTTCCAGAATTTGCTGACGCCTTAGCTTCACCCACTGACATTAGAAATCTTTTTAAGAATATTGGCGACTTATTCCCACCTGAATTTACAGGTGAGCTTTTGGACATTGTTGATGCCGATGATTTACTTGCTGATAAGCCGATAAATCCGTCTTTATGTGCCACTCCGGAGAAGCTAGATGATTTTAAAGCCGCTCGTTGTGCGCTATTAGAAGGCCGAGCCACCAAAGAACAGTGTGATAAACTTTATGATGACCTAAAAGATCAATTATTGGATGATCTAGAAGATATCAGCACAGTTTTCCAAAAAGGTGTGAAAGCGCACATTGCAGATCAGTTGCCGCCACTTGTTAGCGCACCCGGCTGTCAAGATGGGCTGTTGCCTTTTGAGCCAGAAGAACATAGAGTTGCAAGAGAAAAAGTACAAGAAAGCTTATACAAAGAAATCAAAGTTGCATACACACAAGATTTAGTCGGTGACGGACCTTGGGCATTTCAGTGGGGCGCCCTCAATCTAATACTTTCTGATGTTAATGGGGTAGCCTATACAGCCCACCAGAAAAAAGCACAAAACATGTTTAATTATGTTGACTTTATCAACGAATCCGGACCCGATCCCGGCGGATTTCCCGAGATGCCGCCTTTGGTGGGTGAATTGATGGGCGGCCATAATGGCGCGTTCCCTGTTGATGTTGCCGGCTGGCTGCAAGATTACGTGACCTCTGGCAGCTATAGAGATCCGACAGTGCCAACTGGCATTTTTAAACCAATTGAGGGATGGCACGAATCTCAAAAAAGAAAAATAATCATAGAACCAAGCCCCACAATCTATTCAATTTTTGGCGAAACCCAACAAGAGGTTGCATATGTGATGTTACCCGGATATAAGATGGGAGATTTAAGAGCTAAATTCAGAGACAACGCAAAAGGCATGCCAAATAAATTCAAGATCGCCGGCGTTACAGATTCAACAAAAGGTCTTGATGGAGAAAACGAGGCATATGGATATGGTTTTGACATGTGGATGTCGACTTCAGACTTGGAAGTTAATGGCGGCGATATTGTATATAGAGATGGCGACTGGACATCTTTAAGAATATATGAAAGAAGAAACAACGCATACTCTGATATAATTGTAGCAAACGATAGTTCAATTAGTGCCATGTTCCCCATGGGCGCCCAAGTTGAAGCATCTCTCGGTGGCAGCGAACTAGGTGTTGGTATTAGCCGAGTGAGACCCCCCAATTCTAAACTTCCTCATACTGCGATTATTAGAGAGCACATGGCTGCTGAAGTTAATGAAATTTTAAATAGCCTACCCCCAGTTGAATACGGTCTTCGCGATGGAAAACCTCCAGATACACCCCCATCAAACAAGTACTTACCGCAAGTTCAAAGGCTGGCTAGTTTTCTTGAGGAAAGAAAGGTATTGCCGGCCGTGGTTCCAGACGCCACCGGCTGGGGGTCTGGGACCGTTCCTTCGTCAACCTCCATTGATTTGCAATCTCTTGAAGATCTTCATGGAAATGTAATGAATCTGTTCTCCGATTTAGTTTTCCAGAAGATAGCAGAGGGAGGTATCACAAACCCTGCATTTAATTTTGGCGCCGCACCTGACGGCCTTTCACCTTCCGACATCATGTATGTCAATCCCGACAATTATACAGACGATAACGGAGACTTCCACGCCGCCGGCCAGCCTTACAGTATACCGTCTAGCGAAGCTGTTATGGGTATCAGTGCTGCTCAGTATAGTAGTTCGCCGATAGCCAATCGAATTCATTATCTAAATCCGGCAACTTTTGGTGGAACGTATGCCTCTCCGGGTATTTACATAGAACCACCAAAAAATGACGGATGGCTTGGTCTTTTTGATGCGATAATGCCAGAAGAAGATGGGTGTAAGCCTCGAAGATCAGACCTGATTGATTTTGCTGATGTTGGTCAAAGAGTCAACGACTTGTATACCAAAATTCCTGATGATCCAAGATTAAGAATGGGTCCCGAATGTCGATTAGAAGTGCCATACGCAAGAATTCTCGATAGGGCTTCAGCCGCCGGCATCGAAGGAGTTGTAATGATAGCTATCAGAGCGTTTGCCAGCATGCATTTCATTAAAGCAATTGCAACTTATTCAAAATTTAAACCCGTCTTTCCCGATAATTTTAGTAGCATTGTGTCTTCATTTATAATTCAAGAGATGGAAACTAGATTTAAAGAAAACGAAAATGTTCTAGGTGATACTTTATTTAAAGATGAAAGATTTTGGTACGCCTTTTTGGAACAATGTGTTCAGATTTATGATCGCAAAGTAACTCTTGGCGAGGTTGAACCACCCGCAGCCGCCATTCAGGCTTTCAGAGCCTTAAATGATCTGCAAGAAACCTATGATTATCCGGACATGAGGGAACTACGAAAAGCCAAAAGTCAAGGTTTGCAATATTTAGATAAAACAATACACGATGTTCATTCGCTGAGATATATGAGAAATGTAAAAAACCTCCACTATGTCAGGGATACAGAGATGCATGCAAAAAATATTATGAAATATCTCGTTGAAGAAGAGTTAAACAAACTTGGAGAGATTTTTACTCAAAACTTGAAAGATATTGGTTTTGGACCAAGAATAAAACATCTCGGAAAATATTTTATTAGCAGAGATAACGGCGCCGTAATTGCAGGAACATCGCTGCGACTAGATCAGGAGTTCTATATATCGGCCACAGGGTTGCCACTCGTAGAGGGAAACTCTTTCTATACCTCTGGGGGGGAGTTTGCGAAACAGGATGGTAGCGAATATATTGGACAATATCATGTGCACGTCTCCGAAGGCCGCGGCCCGATTGCCATGGAAGGCCCGTTTCATAAATCGACACCCCATGAAGAATTGATACCCATTTCTAAAGACATGAGAGTTATTGGCGAAAGTGGCGATAGCCTAGGAGACGTCACAGAACTGGGAGACTCTCCAATGACCTTCGCTGCTGACGGCATGCCCGGTGGCTCTGGAGAGATCCGGCCATTTAAGCTTGAAAAATTAATGAGAATTACCCCTAAAGCCTCCGCAGAAATGGCGGCCGGCCTTCCAGCTTTGACATCCAGCCCTTCTGGATATGTGCAGCCTAGGGTGTGGACAAACTATATAAACAATCTTCCATCAACGGTTAAGAGTAGAAATATTTCTGATTACTACGGTAATTTGGAATTTGTATATGATCCGCAGAGCAACTCAGAAGAACCAATTGGCCTCAAGGCAGGTACAAGCATTGGTGTTGAATACGGCTTAAGATTGTCAATTGTGTTTGAAGACGGAACATCACATTCGGTTGCTGAAACTTTTGTCGACGCTCTCGATAAGCCGATAGCTCAATTTGAAGAATTCAATGCAGACTCTCGAATACTATACTGTTTGGTGAACAACCTAGTAGATTCTCCAGAATTTAAATTTATCACGGAATATGTTTTCCCATTACGTAAAATAACCGCTTTCGCAGCAATCTACAATTCTTATGCGTTCTTGCCTTCTGTTGGAGAATTGGTTACAAAATATGATAGCACTGATGATCTTACGGCCAAAAAGCCCGGCCGTCGAGTTGATGGAAGTGGTGCCTATGACGAGGAAAATTCAATTAGAGGTTGGGAGCCGTATGGTAAAAGAATGAGATATCAACAAAACAACAATCCTGCCACGTGGTTTGAAAAGGGTTTTGATGAATGGGATCGCGAAGTATTAAAAAGCACCGTACCAAAGATCAGAAGCTTGTTTAAATCTTATTATAATGCCAGAGATTTTGACTGGGGAGAAGACGCCGCAGATGGTGTTGGTCATTTATTAGAACAAATGAGAGAATCAATACGACCCCCAGCCGGCGCAAAGTATTTGCCATGGTGGAAAAAACGCAAACTTAGAAAACGCCCTCTAAATAAAAATGGAGGAATGTGCTCTTCATCAGACGAAGATTAAAATTAGTGCCTAATTACAGTTAGGGTTTTATAATGGCTGGATTATCACCAAGATTACCATTGATGAAAAGTAGTATTGATGGTTTTGAAACAATCAAGACCATCAATGGGTTAGTTTCTCAAAATTTAAAGATGCTAATCTTAACTGCTCCCGGAGAAAGAGTTATGGAGCCAGACTTTGGCGTTGGCATCCAGTCTTACTTTTTTGAGCCAATGAGGGAAGATACCTATATAAGAATCCAACAAAGAATCAACAGTCAAGTAAGTATGTATATGCCTTTTGTAACGATAATAAATATTAGCTTTAATTCAATAGCTGATTCACCGGGAAATATTTTTGATTACGATGAGCATTATTTAGGACTGACAATAGAATACAGCATTGACTCCATAGGGGTCGTTGATGTGTTGGAGATTTTGATTTAATTAATTAATATGAATCTAATTATACTGAGAAAGGAACATTATTAATGGGAAAGTACGATGATAGAATAATTCCAATTAATTACACCAATAGAGAATTTGCAACCATTCGCGAAGATCTGATACAGCTTGCGGAAAGGTTTTATCCCGACACATTTAAAGATTTTAGCGAAGCCTCTTTCGGCTCACTTATGATAGACACTGTTGCTTATGTTGGCGATCAGTTGTCATTTTATTTGGATTACCAAGCCAACGAGGGTTTTCTAAACTCAGCCGTTGAGTACAACAACATTGTCAGACACGCCTTGCAGCTGGGCTACAGATTCGAAGGGCGCCCAAGCACCTTTGGCAGGGTTGCCCTCTATATTATTGTACCTGCCACCGCAACTGGTATTGGTCCCGATCGGTCTTATATCCCAATCTTAAAAAGAGGAACCTCGTTTCAATCAATTAACGGGCTGATGTATATGTTGACTGAAAATATAGATTTTTCTGATCCAAAAAACAAAGTCGTGGTAGCCGAAGTGGATACTGATACTGGCGCGCCATCTCAATATGCAATTAAGACTTATGGAAATGTTGTTTCTGGTCGTTTTGGTCAAGAAAGGTTTTCAGTCGGCCCATATGAAAAATTCAAGTCTCTCCTGCTTGAAAATCCTAACATTTCTGAAATAACAAGCGTTTACGACTCAAAGGGCAATGAATATTA
>CEQB01016115.1_pt1 | contig 22537 bp, 15 predicted proteins | sample 530581 | NCBI WGS metagenome assembly CEQB01 (sample SAMEA2620588, study PRJEB7988) | marine metagenome | biome: marine biome (ENVO:00000447); feature: deep chlorophyll maximum layer (ENVO:xxxxxxxx); material: "saline water (ENVO:00002010), including plankton (ENVO:xxxxxxxx)" | depth 75 m
GCACAAACAAGATTCATTGACCCCTTTGGTCCAGAGGGTAGACAACACATGAACAGCGCAACATTTAAATGTAAGAAACCCCGACCCCCTTGGTCAATTGATCCGGTGGGGCATCTATATATGTCAAAAAGTTTGGCCATTATTCCCTGGTCCTTTGGCTCAGGGCCCAAGAATCGGAGGGGGGTACACCCAAAGTTGGCGCAAGGATACTAACGTAGTATCGCCGCGCACACTGGGACAAGAATTTGAAAGTAGTATGCTGCACGGCAGGGTAGACACCGCTATCTATTGCGATACAATAAATTATGCACCAGAACTGTAAACTCTGTGGAAGACCTGTATTGAAATCTAAAGAGCTATGTCGTGAATGTTTCGATGAAACCTTGGCACAGATGCAAGCGTATGCAAAAAAATTGGAATTGCAAGAACGGGCGCGAAAGGTTAAATTGGAAGAAGAGAAAGTTGAATCGATTCATGAGGCTGGGTCCAGCTTCGTTGACGTACATAAATACGAAGAAGTTCCAAGAACATGTTTAAAGTGTGACAGAGACTTTTTGGCAAAAGGGAAATTCAACCGAATATGCGAGAGATGTACGCCAAAAACTTTTAGGCAACCTTGGGAGCATGGGTAATGGAAGATGACAGAAGCGTATATAAACTAGTTAATGGGGCCTTACAAGTTAGGGACATAGAGACTGGTGAACTTACAGGGGAATCTGGAAAGTGGGTGCGCCCTGTAGCAGTTAAGGAATACAGCGTTGCGTTGGGGGAACACGTATGCGACCTGGTAAGACGAGGCGACACATACAACGTCATTACCACAAAAATGAACCTAGGCAGTCCCCAAACCATTTACAGATGGAGAAACAAGCATCCAGATTTTGACGAGCAATTAAAAGCCGCTAGACGCGATAGGGCCGATTACTACCATGACCAAGTTATGGAAGTTGCACAGAGGGCTAACATAGACAAAGATGAAGTATCCGCTTTGAAGCTTAAAACAGATTTATATAAGTGGGGAGCAGAGAAAGCAAATCCCCAGGAATATGGAGCGCAGACCAAAATTACTGGCGACACTAACGCGCCACTACAAATCGTTGTAGATACTGGGATTAAGCGAGAGGAAGATAATGATGTCATCGAAGGCGAACTTGCTGACTCTAAACCTGAAGAGATAGATGCTAGTACAAGTAGTAGTGATAATGATGAAGAAGAGAGAGGGGCTAGCGCAGATATATGAGCTACTCTTTCTCCCTGCTGACGGTGACTATCCCGAATATCTACATATTGAAGATGAGGAGGGTCATCATGTCTTGGCAATTCACAGTCACTATACCAAAAGAGGTGTCCTTGTTTTTAAAGAAGTTACCGTGCAGAATGGGGATACATATTAAAAGGTTGGATAAAACGGGGTCATTTCATTTGCCGCTTCGGTTTTCCTGCGCTTGCAAAAAGAAAATGGAGTGGAAATGACAAAGGTTCAAAAAGTATCGACTGGATACGTCCCTCGACCGCTGCAAGCAGAAATTCACAAGAGCTTGCGCAGGTTTAACGTCTTAGTTTTACACCGGAGGTTTGGTAAGACCGTACTCTCCATCAATGAAATGAACGACCGCGCTTTACGAAACACAAGAAAGAATCCACAATATGCTTATATCGCTCCTACTTACGGCCAGGCTAAAAGGGTTGCTTGGGAGTATATCAAAGATTTTACACGCAAGATTCCTGGGGCGAAAGCAAACGAAGCAGATTTAAGAGTAGATATTCCACGACCGAACAGAGAAGACAAAATAAGAATCATGTTACTGGGAGCAGAGAATCCTGGTAGTATCCGGGGGATTTACCTTGATGGCGTTGTACTCGACGAATACGCGGAAATGGACCCTACCATTTGGAGCCAAGTCATTAGACCTGCACTGTCTGACCGTGAGGGCTGGGCGATTTTTATCGGGACACCTAAAGGCCAAAATCATTTTTACAGTCTTTATAGTCAAGCGCAATCGTATGAGGATTGGTACGTCCGTTTGTTTAGAGCTTCAGAGACAGGGGTTATTGCCCAGAGTGAACTTGAAGCTGCACAGCGTGAAATGAGCGAAGAAGAATATGAACAAGAATTTGAATGCAGTTTTACAGCCGCCCTTGTTGGATCGTATTATGGTAAGCTACTAGACAAGGCGGAAAAAGATGCACGAATATGTAATGTACCTTATGATCCTAATGTGCCTGTGGACACTTTTTGGGATCTTGGTATAGGCGATACCACAGCGATATGGTTCTGTCAGACAGTAGGGCAAGAATTTAGACTTATCGACTACCTGGAAGAAGGTGGTCAAGGGTTGGATTTCTTTGTACGCGAACTTAAGAAGAAGCCATACATTTATAGAGAACACACTCTCCCTCACGATGCGAGAGCGAGAGAACTGGGTACTGGCAAGAGTCGGGAAGAAACGCTTCGTGGCCTTGGGCTCAGGCAGTTATACATATTACCTAGGTGGGGCGTGGATGATGGAATCCACGCTGTAAGGATGTTGCTTCCTAAGTGTTGGTTTGATAAAGTTAAATGTGAGCGCGGCATCTTGGCATTAAGAAATTATCAGCGTAAATGGGACTCCAAGAATCAAATATTTTTGGCCAAGCCTAAACATGATTGGGCATCTCATGGTTCGGATGCTTTCAGGTATTTGGCCATGGGATCGAAGTCTGAAGTCCAGAGAACGGATGCCAAAAAGTTACCTAGGCAAGTGTTAGAGGAATACGACTACTTTACATAGGATTTGTTATGGCAATGGGAAAAGCAAGGACAGTAAGCCAAGAAAGGCGTGGTGGGCATTTAAAAAAATATAGGACAGGAAAATCTTACTGGTATGGAATTGATAAAGGTGATTGGGAAAGTCTTTTAACTAAAGGCGCATCCCTTGCAACTCTTCAGACAACCGATCTTTCTGAAATGAATCCTGATGTAAGTGAAATAGGCGAGCTTCAGACAAAGGTTAAACATACTCCCCATTACAGTGGGTGGGGTCCATGGAAAAGGCACATTGGAGATACAACAGAATATGTCGGATTAGGAAGAGACGTTACTGAACAACGGACAGGACGGGATCTTTTTAATACGGCTAAACAAGCTAAAAGCCATGTTGACAGAGTTCTTGGGATATTTGCAAAAAGAAAACAAGAAGCTTCATTAAGACAAAGAGCACCTGGAAGGGCCGCTACTATGCTTACAACAAGAAATAAAACACAGCTAACAGGATATTAAAATGGCGGCAGAGCAGATAATAAGAAGATTCGAGCAACTTAAAAGTAATAGGCTTAACTGGGAAGATCACTGGCAAGAGCTTGCAGACTACGTTCTTCCTCGTAAAGATGATATATATAGAACCAGGACTTATGGAGAAAAGAAATACAATAAGATTTTCGACTCAACTGGTATTCATGCTAACGAACTTCTTGCATCAGCTTTGCATGGAATGCTCACGAATCCTAGCACTCAGTGGTTTGAACTTACAACTGGTAATGAGTTATTGGATCAGGATGATGACATTCGTCTTTGGCTTCAGACGGCCGTTAGGCAAATGCATAAGGTACTTAATAACAGTAATTTCCAAACAGAGATTCACGAAGTCTATTTAGATTTAGGATCGTTTGGTACTTCTTGTATGAGAATGGAAGAAGATGAAGAGGATGTTATTCGGTTTCAGTCACGCCCTATATACGAGGCTTACATAGATCAAAATAACAAAGGGTCTATTGATACTGTTTATAGAAGTTTCTTTTGGACCGCTAGGCAAATTCAGCAAGAGTTTGGCGATGACATATTAACCGATAATATGAAACAACAGATTAAAGGAAAGCCTAATGATAGGAATGACCAGTATGAAGTTATTCATGCAGTTGAACCTATTGATACTGATTACGATGGGCCTAAGCTTAAAGGTAAAGGTTTTCTGTATAGGTCGATATATGTTTTAAGGGAAACTAAAGACATACTATCTTATTCTGGGTTCAAGGAATTTCCCTATTTAATTCCTCGTTGGACCAAGATAGCAGGGGAAGTTTATGGTAGAAGCCCTGCCATGAAAGCTCTTGCAGATATTAAGATGATCAATCAAGTAATGAAAACAACTATTCGTTCGGCTCAAAAGACCGTTGATCCTCCTTTGATGATGCCTGATGACGGAATACTCCTCCCGATTAAAACCGCACCAGGTGGGATAAATTATTACAGAGCTGGATCAGCAGACAAGATTGAGCCATTGCAGACGGGAAGTCGTGTGGACTTCGGATTCCAGATGATGGAACAGATCCGTATGAGAATAAGGGAAGCGTTCTTTATAGATCAACTTCAACTGGGGTCCGGTCCACAGATGACCGCTACAGAAGTTTCACAGCGTACTGAAGAAAAGCTTAGGTTACTTGGGCCGATACTTGGGAGACAGCAATTTGAATTGCTAAGACCTCTCATTGATAGGCAGTTTAATATTATGATGCGAAAGAATCTCTTTCCTCCTGCCCCACCTGCGCTTTCCGATGCAATCCTTCAGGTTCAATATTCCTCTCAAATTGCAAAAGCTCAAAGGTCGGCAGATGCCCAAAGCTTTTTAAGAGTCTTTAATATTGTAGGTCCGTTACTGCAAGCTAAACCTGAAATGCTTGACAATGTAAATGGGGACCAGTTATTAAGATATGTTTCTAGAGCTTATGGGTTGCCCGAAGAAGTCTTAAATCCTCTTGACGAAGTAATTGGTCAAAGGCAAGCTAGGGAACAGCAAGCAGCCATGGCAGAGCAAATGGCTCAAGAGCAGCATCAAGCTGAAGTCACTAATAAGATGGCTCCGGCGGTGCAAGCGTTTGCCCCTGAAGCATAGGAGGACTTTTGGCTAAGAAAGAAGCTAAGCAAGTCGATATAGTAATCGACTATAAAACAGTATTCGATTCTGAAGCAGGTCAAAGAGTACTTTACGATTTAATGAGAAACAATTACCTGCTGTCCACAACTTACACATCAGACATTAATGAGATGGCGTTACGAGAAGGATCAAGAAATTCTATCCTTCGAATTATGTCGATATTAAAAATAGATGTTAACAAAATGAATGAATTAATTCAGAAAGGACTAGAGAGGGAAAATGAGTACACTGACTGAAACAGCTGAAGCGGTTCAAGAACCAGTACAACAATCTGAACCTGCTCAAGAGCAAGCACCTGCAACGAATGATTGGAGGTCTTCATTACCGGAAGACATTAGGGAAGATCCATCTTTACAACCGTTACAAGATGTCAATGCTTTGGCAAAGAGCTATGTCCATTCTCAAAAGATGTTGGGGGCAGACAAAGTGGTAGTTCCTGGCAAGTATGCGACACCTGATGAATGGAGAAGTTTTTATCATAAAGCTGGGCTACCTCAAGAGGTTAATGATTATGAAGTTACCTCCGCGAATACGGACGTTGATGAAGAATTTTTTAAGGATTATAAAGAAGCTTCCCACAAAGCTGGTGTACTGCCTAGCCAAGCTCAGGAAATGTTTAACTGGTATTTGGATAAAGCGAGTGCAGAAGTTCAGAGGCAGGAAGTAGAAGAGGAGCAATCAATAGAAAATTCTCTTAAAACTCTCCAAACTGACTGGGGCAATGCTTATGAAGTTAAGTTAAATGCTGCTAGAAATGCCGTAAATCATTTTGGAGATGACGGGCTTAAGGATTATTTAGATTCTTCGGGGCTAGGTAATAACCCCAATCTAATAAAAGTTTTCTCTAAAATTGGAGAAACTCTGTCAGACGATAGCTTTAAAGGGGATTCAAATCCAGGCAATTATGGCCGCACTCCAGAACAAGCTCAAGCCGAAATCAATGAGATTATGGCCGATCCTAAACATCCTTATTTTGATAAGCAGCATCCTAATCACAAAAAAGCCTTAGAAGATATGCAGAGATTGTTTACATATAAAGGATAGCGCATTAAAATTTACTTTGGGATGGTGTAAGCTATAGGTATGGGGTAGTCGTTAAGATCCTAGTAGAAGATGCCTATAATTGGATCTCATATTCGTGGGGCAATCCGATAGATCAAACCGAATAACTAAAATTAAAAGGGAGTAAATCATGAGTAGTGAAATAACTACAGCGTTTGTGAAACAGTTTTCATCAAATGTTTTTCACCTCTCCCAGCAAAAAGGTTCTCGATTAGCGGCTGCCTGTCGAAATGAATCACAAACTGGGAAGAGTGCTTTTTACGATAGAATTGGTGCAGCTACTGCGCAAAAAAGAACATCGCGTCACGCGGATACTCCACAAATGGACACTCCGCACAGTAGAAGACGTGTTACTCTAGTTGACTATGAGTACGCGGATCTTATCGACGATGCTGATAAACTCAGAATGTTGATCGATCCAACGTCTGATTATGCGCAAGCAGCTATGTGGGCATTGGGTAGAGCTAAAGATGATGTCATTATCGAACAAGCTCTAGGCACAGCTTACGGCGGAGAAGAAGGTGCAACGTCTGTAACACTTGGTCTTGCTAATAAGATCGGTGCTTTCGATGGTACTGATACAGATGGTGTTAACATGAACGTGGCAACTCTAAGACTAGCTAAAGAAAAGCTAGATGCTGCTGATGTTGACGAATCAATTCCGAGATTCCTTGCTCTAGGATCTTCTCAGCTTATGAGTCTTCTAAGTGAAACGTCTGTTACAAGTTCAGACTTCAACACTGTTAAAGCTCTTGTTCAAGGTGAAATTGATACCTTCTTAGGATTCAAGTTTATTAGAACAGAAAGACTTAAAACTGTGTCAGGCGCGAGTGGTGACTGGGATAAAAACACAGGTAAGTTTGTTTCAGGTGAAGGCGAAAGTTTTGTTGACGGTGCTAGAAGATGTTTTGCTTGGGCACAAGACGGGCTATTGCTTGCAACTGCTAAAGATGTTCAGGGCAAGATTTCTGAAAGAGCTGACAAATCCTACAGTACACAAGTTTATGCTTGTATGGGGATTGGGGCAACCAGAATGGAAGAGGACAAAGTAGTAGAAATTTTATGTGCGGAAGCATAAGGGGTAATTTATGGCAACTTTATATGGTGTAAATCGTACCCTACTTAATAACGTGCCTGAGCAAAAGATTCCTGCTGGGGAACAATCAGGTCGTTTAAGAGTAGCTTACGATAGTTATACAACTGCTGGTGCAATTGGGACTGACGTTATTCATTTAATGAAAATTCCTAAGGGTGCTAGGATTCTTGATGTTAGAGTAAAGCACGGTGCTCACAGCAATAGTGGGACTCTTGATATCGGTTGGCTTGCTTCAGACGATGGGGTAGAAGCCCTCGATGCAGATGGGTTCTTTAATGAACTAGCTGTCAACGCTGCTGGGTCTAACGGTATGGAAGTTTCAACTGTTAACCCTGTAGGGATTAACAAGAAGTTTGATGCTGAAGTTCAGGTAACTGTTCAGAAAGGCGCAACAAACACAAGTGCCGCTGCTGAAATCGCTTTAGCAATTTTTTATGTAATAGATTAATGATAGGGGCTTCGGCCCCTTTCTTTTAGGAGTCGCGTCGTGCCGCTAACAACAACAGAAGTTACGATTTGTAACTCTGCTCTTATTAAGTTAGGCGCAGAGAGAATCAACTCCTTAGACGAAACAAACAAACGAGCAAGACTTTGTAACGAACAATACTCTAAGTTACGTGACGAAGTTCTTCGTTCACATCCCTGGAACTTTGCAATCAAAAGGGTCGCTCTTTCATCTACAGGTGAAGAACCTTTATTTGATTATGACTACGAGTTTACTGTTCCAACAGATGTTTTAAGAGTCTTATCACTCCACGATAAAACAATTAGGTGGAGGCTAGAAGCAGGAAGGAAATTGCTTGCAGATTCTTCCGAAGTAAAAATTGAATACATTGCCCAAATTACAGCGGCGGCGGAATTTGATACGTACTTTGCGGAGGCATTAGCTTTGAGGCTTGCTTCTGATTTAGCTTATCCTTTGGTGCAAAGTTTAAATTTACAGAACTCTATGCTTCAACGGTATGAACTTCACATGAAGAATGCCAGAAGTTTGGACGCTCAAGAAGGCACCCCAAATGATTTAATAGACGACTCATGGGTAGAGATTAGACTATGAAGTATCGGGTAATACAAAATGCTTTTATAAGTGGGGAACTCAGTTCTAAACTTGATGCCCGTACTGATATAAAAGAATATAAAACAGGGGTGGCTCAACTAGAAAACTTCTTTGTCAGAAGACAGGGGGGAGTTTCACGCCGTCCTGGTTTTAAACACGTAGCGGATTTTAATTCGATAACCTCGACAGCAAAATTAAAATTACTTCCTTTTATTTACAGTAAAAACGAAGCCTATGTAGTTGCAATCGAAGTTGTTTCAGTTGATAGCATTAAAATAAAAATCTATAACAATGCTGGGACTAAAGTATATGATACCGCTACAACAATAGGTGCTGCAAGCGGTGCAAACGCTGCACGAGGTTTGCCTAATTTAGATGAGGCAGTTTACGGGTTTAATGGGATCCAGTCTGCTGACGTAATGTTTTTAACTCATGCCGAAGGAGTTATGAAACCTTTGGTAATTGCTCGAACTGCATTGGATACGTTTACAGTTACTTCTTACCTAACCTATTATTTTAGTTCTACTCAAGAGTGTTTGGCACATCCATTTCAAGATACGAATGTTAACCCAGATTTTAGAATTCTTTGGGCCGGAAACGAAGATGCGTCTTATGGTGAAGACATTACCTTTGATATGTACGACACAACTGGCGGTTCGACTGCTACAGATAGGCAGCCTTTCTTTAGGGCAAACCCAAGGGCAGGTCATCATGGCACTCTTGTAAGGGTAAATTCTGCAACGAAATCTTTTATTGCCCAAATAAAAACGGGAACGGATGGAATCCCTGCGGTTGATGGTCTTACGATTGCCTCTCATGAATCAGGTAATGTTCTTAGGCTATCAGGTACATGTAATTTTCAAGTTAACGATGTTGTTACTTTTACGGGAACTTCATCTCAGATACCTACAAATATAACTGCAAGCCAAGAATATTATGTTAAAACGGTTTCAGGTACTGACATTACTATCTCTGCGACTAGGCAAGGAACAACTGTGGTACCTTCAGGGAATACAGGGGCAACTTGCAATATAATCAAAACCAGTTTGGTAAACGCAGATTTAATCGTAGATACTGACTCAGGAATTTCTCCTGCTTCAGTAGATAACTGGGCCATAGGAAGCTGGGGTAATTATCAAGGTTATCCTAGAACTGTTACAGCTTTTGAACAAAGATTAATCTGGGGTGGATCTATTCAACAACCCGATACAGTTTGGGGAAGTCTGTTAGGCAATATGTTCCATATGATGGAAGAAAGGCTTGATCAAGACAAACATGATACTACAGATGCTTCGGGAATGAACTTCTTTGCCGCAAGCGTACAGGCTACAGATCCTTTTCAATTTACTTTAGCAGCTCAAGAAGTAAACGCGATACAATGGATGTCATCGCAAAGAGGGATTGAAGTGGGGACACTCGGCGCTGAATATATAATTTCAGGCGGCGACAATGCTATTAGTAGTTCAAACGTGCAAGTCCAAGTCCAGACAAACCACGGAGGGTCGTCTGTTCGTCCTGTAAGGGTTGCTAGAGGTACTTTGTTTGTTTCTAGAGATGGGCAGTTAGTTAGGGAGTTTAAATATAATAATGATGAAGGTTCATATATTACTCAAAACTTTTCAATAACTTCAGATGAAATTATTCACCATTTATTTACGGATACTGCTTCTTATGCTGGCACTAAAATTTTGGACATGGCTTATCAAAACTCCAGGGGAATCCTCTGGTTTGTCACGAGTAACAATGCCCTCGTCGGAGTTACGCTTGATGCAGATACAGGAACAATAGCGTGGCACAGGCACACTCTTGGAGGCACGGATGCCGCCGTTCAAGGTTTATGTGTTATCCCTAATAGTGATGGTACATTTGATGATCTTTATATTTCTATTAAACGAACTATAGACGGTGGGAATAAGTGGTACTTAGAAAAGATTGGTGACGACTTTGAACACACGCTATTAAAAAATGTTAGTGCCAGTGATGATGATCAACCTTATTTTTCTGATTCAAGTTTAAGAATTAAGCTTGCGGATCAGACATCTTCGATTACTCATTCGGGGGTAAGCACTGGATCGGATACAATTACTTTTGGTTCTAATCACAATCTGGGAACGGGAACTAAATTTAGGTTCAGTGCAGTTGGTGGTACGCTTAGTTGGCAACTTCAAACTAGTAATGCTTTCACTGCAAATGCCTCTAATGAGCAGTTAACATTTGTTCAAGATCATGGCTTGGCAGTAAATGATTTGTTAAGGTTTTCAACTTCAAATACATTGCCAGCAGGTCTTTCAACGGGTACAGATTATCAAGTAAATTCGGTAGTTAGTTCTAAAATTATAACAGTAAAGGCATCAGGTGGATCAGCTATTAATATCACTGATACGGGAACAGGTATTCATAGGCTTATCAAGCGCGCTGATGTTGCTACCTCCATTGATTATTATTGTGTGCGCCATAGTGCTACTGCGATTAAAATAGCTATAAACGCTGAAGATGCTTTTAATAATAACTATGTGGATCTTATTACAACAGGATCAGGAACACATACTATTGCGCCTTCAGAGGGTTGGCTTATTGGCGGCTTAGCACATTTAGAGGGTGAAGAAGTTGAGGTGCTTGCTGATGGCTTTCATGAGCAAGATGGGTTTATTCCTAGTCCATTGCAATTTATAAATAGTGCTATAAGTGATAATAGTGGGTTGCAGATTGCACTGCCTGACCATAATTTATTCCCTGGTACGAAGGTGCAATTGGCATCTTCAACAGGCACGTTGCCTACAGGGTTGTCGGCAGATACAGATTACTATGTGAACTGGGTAAGTTGGGATGCTATAAGATTGTCTACTACAGAAGCAGGTGCGCTTGCAGGGACAGGGCTTATTGCTCACAATGCAGGGGCTGCTAGTACCACTTATACAGTTTACCCTATGTCTAGCCCTATGAGAGTTAAAGATGGGATGGTAGGCATTAGACCTACTTACTCAGCAGGAGGGGCAATTACGGGTGCAATTACAGAAGCAATTGTAGGAATTAAATATATATCTAAATTAAAAACTATGAAGCTAGATGCTGGCCAAGAATTTGGGACTTCTCAAGGGAGTTTGAAAAGGAACGAGGCAGTTATTCTTAAGTTCCACAAAACGTATGGTGGAAAGTTTGGGACTGCTAGTGACGAATCAAATTTAGAAGAAATTGTTTTTAGGGAAGCAGGTCATGGTATGGGGTCGGCATTAACTTTATTTACTGGGGATAAATATTTAGATTTCCCTGGTACAGCAGAAAGGTTCTTTCAGGTCGTTGTTCACCAGGATAAACCTTTGCCTATGTCTCTTCTTGGTATTATTCATAGAGGGGTGACGTATGATTAAAGGGGGTTTGTAATGTGGGTATGGGCAGCAGTTGCGGCAGCAGCTTCAGTTTATGGGGCCGTTAAAGGTTCACAAGCAGAGTACGCAGCAGGACAAGCTAAGTCTGAAGCGGCTATGCGAAACGCTGAGTATTTACGAGAACAAGCAGATTTTGCTAGGCAATTAGGTGCGACTAGGCAGCTTCAGTACCAAGATAAAGCAAATCGGTTTCGGTCTCAGCAGCAAGGGTTGTTTGCTAAAGCAGGGGTTGATTTAACAGGGTCTGCCTTGCAAGTAATAGGGCAAACAAGCGCGAATATGGAAAGAGATTTAGCTCAGATTAAATGGACAACTGAAAACGAAGCTAGGTTTGCTGATTTAAAAGCTAGTAATTATGAGAGGGCTGCCGCAGACGCAGTGAAAGCAGGTGCACAAAATGCGAATCTTGCTTTAGTTAAAGGTTTAGGTGGGGTTGCTACGAGTATGGCAATGGTTGGAAAAGGCGGAGGCACTACAGGTTCAAGTATATTGACTGGAATGGGTCAAGCAGCCCAAGGTGTAGGGGGCGCTTTTAGCGGTTTAGGGACTGGATTCGCGGCATTTGGAAGTTATCTTTGGGATGCGTCTACAATGAATCCTTCTTTTACTAAAATGGGTACAGGATACAGGGGTTAAATTATGCCAAAAATACCTACATTAGAAAGACAATCCCCTGGAGCTAGACCTATTTTAATGGACGTAGACCGAGGAGGGTCCGGTCGGGCGGCAAGAGCCGAGGGAGATGTTGCGCAAGCACTTGGTAAAACAGTTGTTAAGATTGCGGAGTTATTTGGTAAAGAAGATCAAGATGCTAAGAAAAATAGGATTAAATCTGCTACAAATGCAGGGTATACTCACATTCAAAACATTGCTTATGAAACACAGATTAGGGAAAGTAGTGGGAGAGGGACTTATCAATACTATGATAAAGGAACTTCTGATGAGAGCATAAATAAAATTTTAGACGAGCATACATTTCAGGACGACGAAGAAAGGAACGAAGCCCGTAATAATATAATTGCCGTAAGGAATAGTGTTCGTGGCAAAACGATTATGCCTTTGGCGGTTAAAAACGCGATTATTCTTAGAACAAATCAAATGGAAAAAAAGGCAAATGCCTTAACAGAAAAGATTCCTGAGTTTGGGATATATGCTAATCCTTTGTATTTACCTAAGCTTGAAAACGGGGAATATAAAATCCCTGATTTATCTGACCAGTTACAGAAAATTATTGATTTTGGTAGGGGTGCTCCTGACGGGAAGGGTGGATTTAAACCTAACTATCTTACTGAACTTGAATTTCAAGAGTCTAAAGATCAGCCGTTTTTTTCTTTTTTAGATTTTGATAAGGTAGAGGAAAAAGGCAAAGTTAGGTATAAAGTTTCTTTTAGTGGTGACTATGCCAACATGACTCCCCAACAAATGGATAGGATGAAACGTGCTCTTAGCCACAAAATTTTAGATAAGCTATATAATCATGCGGAAAGTTTTATTAGTCAGGCAGAAACTCAGGAAGAATTAGAGAAGTTCGATAAAAAAGTTAAGATCCCAGGGATCGATGAGGAAACAAACCAACAGGCATGGCAAGAAGTTAAGATAAAAAATCCTATTACAAATAAAACCGAAACCTTGACGACTATAGGTTATTTGGAGCAATTACTTTCCGCAAACAGAAAACAACTTGAAGTAAAAATTAAAGGCGAAGAAACTATATATGATAATTTAAGCACTAAAATATTTGCCTTGCGTGAGAAATATAATAACCGAATGGATAAGATCCTTAGAGGAAAACCAGGGGAAAAATTAAAACGGGCCAACACTTTTTATGGTGAGTTGTTTCAAAAGCAGGATCGGCTAGAAGCCTTGGATGCGCAGATTAAAACAAAGGGCCGTGCTGCTGGGTTTGAAACAACAAGAGATGATAAAGGCGCAACAATAGATGAGTTAAGTAAATGGCGTAAAGAAGCATTAACAATAAAAAACGAAATACACGGTATGGTTAGAAATTTTAACGGGAAACATTCGGATGTGGTAAATTTTCGTACAGCAGAAGGCGTGTACACTGCATTTAAAAAAACCTATGCGGATAAATATGTAAATATTCTTATGCGTGAAGTAGATGATTTGTATGAGACATTTGGAGGCAACCTAAAACCAGATGAGTTACAGCGATTCGATCGAAAGTTTAACGAATACGTGTCCTCGTTACCAATAGCGCATAGGAAATCAATTGTAGCTTACAAAAGAACAATGGAAAAGGGGAACTTGCCTCCTGGTTATAGGACTAAAGCGACCGCAGCTTTAGAACATTTATGGACTAATAGATTTAGGCGACCCCTAAAAGTTCTTCGTGATGAAGCAGGGCCGGATGTTGTGTTGTTTGGTAAGATGAAAATGGAATTTTGGAGAGTTGCTAAAGAAGGGGTTAGGAAAGGTAATGATTGGGTGGTTAGACCTAATTACCAATCAGAACCTCAAGACGTAATGAAACATTTAAAAACTACGAAATCAAACAGAGAAGGGGACACCCCAGGTTATATAGATAAAGAATTACAAAACGAACAGGAATTAGCTGTAATTAAAGTAAGGCAAAGATACCCTGAATTAATTAAAAAAGATGGGTTTCCTGGGTTATATGAAGCTTTGCAAGCTTATGATAGCAATGATCCACGAGAGTTTAAAAAAGCATCTAGGAAACTCCTATCAAATATTAGTGCTTTTCGAAGATTGTATCCGCCTAAAGGTGAGAGACAGCAGCTTAGATATCGGGGCGAAATAAAGTACGATCAAAAATTTCTAGGTAGGATGAGAAAAATGAATCGAAAAAGAAAAAAGTTCGGGACTTTTAATTGGAAAGTATTTGTTGAATCTGTAAACAATATGACGATTGGTATTTCTGTTCTTGGTAAAGCTCAAGCAAGGGATTAATTATGGTTATGGAAGTGGACACAATACCTTTTAGACCTACAGAAGAGGAAGAAAGAGAAGAACCTTTTTTTCTTTTTGGTCAAGAAGCTATTGATGATGACGAAGAACAACAAATAGAAATCCCGTATAGATCAGAAACCCCTATTACTCCTGCCCAAGAAAAATTGGATGACAATGCACTAATGAGATATATCGGGGACATAGATCCAATAGAATTTGACGAGCAAGATAGAAACGAGTTGTCTTCTCGAACTAAGCAAGCATTGCAATGGATTGAAAAAGGTCTTGGTGAAAGAGGTACAAAGCTTTCAGGTGTAATAAAAAACGCCTTACACAATGTTCCTCATGAAGATTTTGAAACTATGGAGACTATGCTGGAGTCAGCATATAACATAACAGAATTTTTCCAAGAGCTTCCTGAATCGACAGCTGACGTAGCTTTTAGAATTGGTGATGATCTCGTCAATGCTTACAGTGCGGTTGTATTTCATGCTTCTGGTTTGGGGTTTATGTATGAAGAACAGTCTAACCTTGACGATTTAATTCCTGATTCAGAAAACCCTATTACTAAAATTTATAAAGAGATGGGGGAGTGGTACGGTAATTACGTATTAGCAGGTAAAGTTTTTGGTGCCAGTGACAAGTTAATTAATTTAAAAGACCTTGCGATTCTTTCGCCAATAGCAACCTATTTGTCTACTGATGCATCTGAAGAAGATATGTTTAGTATGTATAATGCCCACCCAGTTTTAGGAAAATATGCTACTGAATGGAGAGAATTAGGTGCTGATGGGGGTGGGGTAATTAGCCCTGCGGTTGTTCGAAAATTTAAACAGACAATGGTCGAAGAACTTTTAGGCTTAGGATTGCTTGCAGGTGGAGGTCTTGCGTTTAAGACTGGCGCGGTTGCAACAAGAGCAGCTAAAAAGAATGTTGAGAAGCTAGTCGATTTTACTGTAGAAAGATTTAAAATTATGGACGCAAAGGCGATGTTGGATGACATCAAATATAAAGCGCACCAAATGCAGGATGCTGACAATCAATTAGCTTATGCCCTTGATGAGGAAGGGGCGTTATTTGCTGGCCATGAAAAAAGAGTTCAATTAATAAGCACAGGCAATTTTGAATTAGCTGATGATTTCCCGCAATTAGAAGTTGGCAAGGGAATAGATGATCCTATCGAACAACAAGCAGCAAAAGATATTTTAGATAATCCAGAAAATGGACAGCTTAGAGAAGCGGTTGGCAAATTAAATAATCCTGAAGCAACTAATAAAGATCAGCTTCGACAAGAAATGGCAGACGCAATTAATTCTCTTGATCTTATGGTAGCGCCTGGATTAAAGACAGATCCTAAATCTTTTAATGTCCAACCAGTACCCCCAAAATTTGTGGAAGATACTATCAACTATGAAACTTATCTTCAGATGAGAAGGAATATAATTGAACAAGGGGTTAAAAAAAGCGAGTTCCATTTAAAGCCTAAAGGAAAGAGTGACCCTGCTAAACCTGAACCAGATCATGAAAATGTAACTTTTTCCGATAAACCTTTGCAGCGGTACGAATCTAAGCGAACAGATAATTACATGACTGTTACCAATAAAGGGCTTATTGTAAAAGCTAGGGAATTTAGGGATGTAAAAGATTTTAAAAAAGCTGTTAGTGAAGGAACTTTTTCTCCAATTATTGATAGTCAATACAGCACTATCTTTGAAAAGAGTGTGGAGAATGAGCGGAGAGGTAGAGTTAGTTTAGATGTAGTCAGGCATTTTGCAGACACTATCGGTTTGAATAAAGACGAAGTATTTAAATTACTAAGAGATCGTCCTCAAGGTCAAGCTCTTACTAACGAAGAAGTTTTTGTTTCGGAAAGAATTATTGTTGGCCACATAAAAGATTTAGACCAGCAAATAAAATCTCTAATGAAACGTGATCCTGAAACAGGGATGCAGAGTGCGCGGATTGCTGATGCAGAAATCTTAGAAGTTATGGATCAGATTGATGACTTGTACGAAAATATTATTCCTAGTTTTTTGGCAGGAGTAAGCGAGTCTGCCCGTGCTATGCGAACTTTTGCTTTAGTTAAAGGACCTCAAATGAGGAGAAACGCGCGCCATATGTCTATGCGGTTGCAAGCGTTGGGTGGGTCTGAAAGTGCTAGGACGAGGTTGGCTGTATTTAGCCAATTAGTTGATAATGGCGATCTTGCTGTTGCCCATAAAGTTGCAAGGAATGGGTATGGGAATCTTTTAGACAGGTTGTTTAATGTTGGCATCCAACTTAGAGCAAACAATTTAGTTTCTTCAACGTATTCTTTAAGTAAAAACTTTCTTTCTGGTGTAGCCATGACGGCTAAATATGTTACTGACCAAGCTGTAGAACCGTTAATAACTTTATTTAGTAAAAATAATTATGAGCTTCCTCCAGGGGCAGCGTTTGGGAGATCTTCACTTTATGATTATGTTGGGCTTATTAAAGGGTTTACTCACGCAATGTCTGAAGCTGCTTCGATGTTTGGGACTCATGCGAAACATTTGTTTAATATTAAAGAAGGGCCTAAATCTTTCTTTGATCCTCAATTTACTAGGCTTGGTCCTGAATCAACGATGTTTAATCGGATGTCTCCAGATAGGGTGGCAGAAAAAAACGTAAGTAATTCGTTTCAAGAAAACGCTAATACAGGCATGGCCGAAAACATGGTCCGGTTTATTGAGCTTATGGCGGAAGCCGCTACAGTACGGTATGCAGGTTTTAAAGCTCAGATGATGAACGACGAAGTATTTAAAACTTTTGTAAGTACGTTACATTACCACTTGCTTGCAGGAAGAGAAGCCGGAAGAAGAGTGGGGTTTAATAAGAAAATAAAAAATCCACAAGCTTTAGATTGGGCAGCCGAATATAAAAACATTTTAGATAATCCTGATTCAGACGCAGCCGTAGAAATGATGCGTGAATCTATGAACAGGGGAAGAGAGGTTACATTTACTCTCCCTATTATTGCGGAAACTGCGCCTACATTACACAAGATATATACTGCACTTATTCGAAGTGAAGGATCTCCAGCTTTAAGAAAACTTCAGACATTAATTATTCCCTTTGCTACCCCTTCTTTTAATATGGCAAGGGCTGCGGTTTCTTCAAATTTATTTACTGGTAGGATTTGGAGGGTAGCTAACAGCAAAACATTACGGCCAGAAAGCAAATTAATTCTAGATCAGAATACAACTGACCATATGTTAGCTCAAGAAATTTCAGGAAGCTTTTGGATAGGGTCATTAATATATTGGGCTGGTGGTAACAAGTTAGTTACTGGTTCTGCTGAAGATGATCCGGCTCAAGAAAAATTAAGGCGTGAAGCTGGACTTTTACAACCTCATGAAAGCTTGGGGATTGCTCAAAAAGAGGACGGGGTTGTTAAATGGTATGATATAAGCCAAGTAGATATGATTGGTAGGCAAATTATTTTGGCCAAAAATCTAAGCAACGCTTTTCAAAGGATGACTTACGATGAAGTAAGTCAGTCAATGGTTTATTTGGGTAAAGCTATAGGTCGGTATGTTACCCCCGAACTTTTCTTTGATATGTTTTCAGCAGGGAAAGCAATTACAGAGGCGATTAGTGCAGAACTTCCAGGCAATAATCCTAAAGGTGAAGGCAACCAAAAATTAAAGAAATGGCTTGCAGGTGCGATGGCTCAAACATCAGTACCTTTTTATAGTTTTTGGAAAGAGCAAAGGAAAGCAAATAATTTAGACGTATTGCAGATGGGTGGTGGGGCTAAAGTTGAGAACATAGAAGAGTATCAGTACCATCAAAAATATTCAGATGATGATTTACCGGAAATCTCACAAATTGAAAAAGGCGTGGGCATTATGGAAATGTTTGCTAACCAATTAAATGAGGTGCTTGGCAAACCAGAGGAAGTTCCTTCTAAGCCTAATATGTTTGGGGACGCGATTCTAATGCCCTATCATTCTGCTGCTTTAGAAGTTACTTATGAGATGCCTGATATTGTTTCTGCTTTGTTAGAAGGTCTTGAAATAAGTGCAAGCCGAATAAACATGGGGAAATTTGTTCCTGCTATTGAGGAAGACATTACCAATATCTGGAAGTCAGGACAGTATAGAGTTGGATATGACGAACAATGGCTAGGAGAAGGTGGTCTTGGTAGTGCAGTTATGGATGTTGATCGTAGAGTTGATTTAGATACTCTTGCTGAAAATATTGTCAAAACAACTGAACGATTGCACCCTAAACTTATTAATAAAAATAATCGTACCAAAAAAATAATGCAGGCGCGTGTGTATTTGGAACTAGAAGCTTTAAGGGCTGCGGATACTAGGCTTACGGGAGAAGCTTCTACAATTAGTTCGTTAACAATTTCAGATAGGTTGCCTATTAGAGGGTTTGAATATGCCAACGAAAGGGACACTATTACTTTGCACCCCAGAGATTATGCGGAACTAGTTAAAACAATGAATAGACCAGGATTAACTTTTAATACATTTTCTGATGAACTAATAGAAGCTATAGGCCGCAACGATTTTAATGTTTATGCAGAAAAAGGTACGTATTTAAATGCATTACACGATATGATTACTTCTGATTATTATGGGTCTTTAGGATTTGAGAAAAATCTTAGTCCTAAAACTTTATTTGAAAGGTTGCGGAAAGTTCAACGTGATTATTTAAAAATGGGAAGGGAAGCGTTTGTTAGAGATAACGCAGATATTTTTAATGAAATGCAAGAGACTTTAGATTTGGAAAGAGTATATGAGAACACTGAAGTGAATAGGAACATGAGGTAGAATATGACGATATCATCAGACGTAGTTAAAAACACTTATGCAGGTAATGGCGCGACTAAAGATTTTGCCATTACGTTTACTTATTTTGATAACTCTGAACTCCTGGTGTATCTAAGAACAGATTCTACTGGAGCTGAAGTGTTAAAAACTCTCACTACTCATTATACGATTAGTGGTAGTCCAGGTAGCTCCCCAATTATTTCAATGGGGACTGCTCCTGCAAGTGGTGAGACTCTCCTTATAAAAAGAAATGTACCGTTTACCCAGCTAACAGATTATACCGCTGGGGATGCGTTTCCTGCTGAAAGCCATGAAGCTGCTTTGGATAAATTAGCGGCATTATGCCAGCAACTCAAGGAAACTTTGAGTCGAACATGGACGTTCCCTAATACTTATACAACCTTGAGTGATGTCCAGATGCCTGTCCCTGCTAATGATGGAATTATTAAATGGAATGCAGATGCCACAGCTTTGGTAATGGACACAGATTTGGCCACGGCCACGTACCAAATATATGCAGTAAATAGTTCTGATACTACGGCAGGATATTTAACCGATAAACTTTTAGTAGGTACAGGATTAACTAAAGCACTTACAAGTAGTGGGGATCAGAAAGTAACCCTGTCTGTAAACGCTGCTCAGACTCAGATTACCAGTGTTGGAGCCTTGGATGCAGGGTCTATTACTTCCAACTTTGGTAATGTTAACATTGGAACTTCAGATTTTGAGGCTGGAAGTGTAACAGTCGATAATATTAAAATAGACTCTAACCAGATAGGCCGCACTGATGACACCGATCTTATGACATTGGCCAGTGGTAAGGTAACTGTTGCAGGAGAAATGGAAGTTAGCTCTCTTGATATTCCGGGGGGTGCCACTGCCGTAACATCTATAGATACAGATCTAACAAGTGTTAGTGGTAGTGATGACACTCTTGCTTCCGCCAAGGCAATCAAAACTTATGTGGATGCGCAGGTAACAGCAGTCAATGATGATGCCACTACTTCCAATAAAGGTGTGGCAAGTTTTAATAGTGATTCATTCTCTGTATCAAGTGGGCATGTTAGTGTTAAGACGGCAGCTATTTTAGATGCACCTGTTTTAAAAGCTACGGATGCAACCAACGCCGGAAAGATATTATTTAAAGAAGGTACAGACAATGGTACTAATTCAGTTACGCTTGCAGGTCCGGCAGCAACTGCTGATGTTACGGTTACATTACCTGCGGCAACAGATACACTAGTAGGTAAGGCAACAACAGATACCCTTACTAATAAAACTATTACAGCTCCTACTATATCTGCACCAGTATTATCAGCAACGAGTAATAGTGTTGGTGGTAAAATATTATTTAAGGAAGGAACTGACAACGGTACTAATGCGGTCACGTTACAAGGTCCTGCTTCAACGGCTGATGTAACGGTTACATTACCTGCATCTGCGGATACTTTAGTTGGTAGAGATACAACAGATACTCTTACTAATAAAACTCTTACTACTCCTACAATTGCAGGGCCTACCTTATCTGCCACAAGTACTACTGTTGGTGGGAAGATATTATTTAAAGAGGGTACAGACAATGGAACTAATGCAGTTACATTGCAAGGCCCAGCGTCAACGGCTGATGTAACAGTCACATTACCTGCGGCAGCTACAACTTTAATTGGTGATGACACTACCAATACACTTACAAATAAAACACATACTAGCCCCAAGATAAATGAAGATGTAGCACTAACAGCTACATCAACAGAACTAAACTTATTGGATGGTGTATCAGGACTAGTCCAAGCAGACTTCACCAAGCTTGCAGCGGTAGATTCTTCAGCTGCTGAGTTAAACTTATTAGACGGCTCCGCTAAATCAACATCATCAATTACTATTGCCGACGATGATGCCTTCATTGTTATTGATGGTACAACTACCAAGCAAATACCTGCCTCAGATATATCAGCATATGCAGGTGGCGGCGGTGGAGTTGGTAGTATAGATACTATCTTTACCATGCAAGCAAAAACAGCGAGTGCTGCGAGTGCAGCAAGCGGTGATGATGCAGTCTTTAGAGGGGCGGCAGCTTCTGTAACGTCTGCTCCTGCTTTGGTAACTACGGCAGGTAATCTTATTAATGAAACTAAAGTATTTAAATATACATCAGCTTCAGGTTCTACGAATGACTGGTGGTTGTACTCTGAATCTATTCCCCAAGGTTATCAGAATAGAAACATGGTTCTCCAACTACAATATTATATGGTAGAGTCTTCAGGGGATAACCTAACAAATGCTTTTAGATTCGTAGCTAGGGATGCTACCAATGGTAAGGTCACTCAGTTAAACGGTGCGGTTAGTTCTTCTAATACTATTACTCTTGATGCTTTTGCTGATGGAGATTTTACAGTAGGAGATAGAGTAACCTTCAAGGATACTGGTGGAACCATTCACTTTAGATATATTACTAGTGTAACCCATGGTAGTGAACAGCTTACAATATCAGGAGCAGCAGTTTCAATAGCTGATGATGCTTACTTTGTGTCTGGTATTCTTACTGATGAACTAGATTACTTACCAAAATTTAAACCAACTACAGCAGGACAAGACGGTGCTAAAGCTTACCGTAAACAATTAGTTATACCTAGTAACTGTGACACCCTAGAATATGGTTTCCATTATCTTGGTAGTCAGACAGACCAGTTCCTTTACTACGATGACATCGCTCTAAGTGCCAACAGCTTTTTGCAGACTTCGAGTCGGGGGCTATCTGAACAGTACAGCGTATCAGGTTGGGATGGTTCTAATCAGTATGGTCTTTACACGGCTGAAACTGATTCTTGGAATACTTTAGATAAGTTAGCTTCAGTGGATAAAGGAACTTCTAGTGGAAATATTTTTGCTATTACTGCTTTACAACGAATAAAGATAGAATTTTCTTTTTGGTATGCAGGTAATGGTCATGCCGCTTATGTCGGAGCATTAGCAGGAAACCCTAGTTCAATCCCTGCAAAAACAGTCAGTTTGACGGATGCCTCCGTTTCTCAATACATGGTTGCCGTTCAGTACCCAAGCTCTGGGGAGCCTCAAAACTGCAGTGGTTCTGTAATTTTAGAGGCAGGCGAGGTTTTACAACCTAGAACATCTCACACTGGCGCACCTTACACCGAGCCTGCAAATGGTGGTTTTAGTTGTACTGTTACCCCTGAAGTCAACGATGTGGTGCTTCTCAATAGCCAAGATGAGATCTTTACGGACTGGGTTGAGTACACACCGACTATAACAGCGGCTTCAGCAGATACAGG
>CEQB01010709.1_pt1 | contig 22350 bp, 20 predicted proteins | sample 530581 | NCBI WGS metagenome assembly CEQB01 (sample SAMEA2620588, study PRJEB7988) | marine metagenome | biome: marine biome (ENVO:00000447); feature: deep chlorophyll maximum layer (ENVO:xxxxxxxx); material: "saline water (ENVO:00002010), including plankton (ENVO:xxxxxxxx)" | depth 75 m
AATATCAAGCGTGGACCGATGAGTGCTGCATATTGGGCTGACAAGGTAAAGTGGTAATTTTTTCTAAGTGCGTAGGGGAATGACTTTCAAGTATGACTCTATAGACTGAGCGTGGCCGGTGACGATGTGCCAATACAACCCACCGATTGGTGGGCGAATGTTTTGACAGCAATGACGACTGTCAGTTTTGAAGATTTGAATAAATTAGAAGGGGATGCTAACAAGCATACCTCTTGGACTGATTTGGCATACCTAATGGAGGTTGCCGACCATCACCAGTTCTTACAACATGCTTATGAGCAGCGCAAGCGTGGGATGCTACATGTGGAGTTCATCATCGATACCGACTGAGGCTGCTTGGGCAGTACTCAAGCGGGACGATATGAGTTCTTTGCCTCCTGAATTAGAAAGCACATTGCAATCTTTTTATGAGCAAATCCCTGACGAGCAGCAGGAAAAGTTGGAACAATTAGGCCAAGCCGTTGAAAGGATGGAGCCTGAAACTAAGCATAAAATCAAAACCATGCTTATGCAAACCATAATGCATAACGCTGACAAAATGCCCGATATTCTACAGGATGCTGACCCGTCTAGTCTTTTTGGACTTCAGCAAACTGAGCCGGGTACATTCAAAGTGGATAGTGCCCCTGTAAAGAAAGCATTCTTCGTGCCGTTGCTAATCGGTGCGGTGTTTGCTGCCGATGGTATTAATCAAAGTCAAGGGGCCAAAGCCAGCATAGTTGGTAATGGTTTGATGCACACTGGTGCGGCGCTGGGTTTGAATGACCCACCTAAAACTAGTGCATTTGAATATGAAAGCGATGTGGCTTCATTTCAAGATCCATTCCTTGGTATTGAATTAGGCCGTGCAGAAAACCCTTCGTGGTGGCAAAGAGCAGGGGCTGGAGCATTGGGCTTAATGCAAGGTTTATCTTTAGGTGTACTTAGTGGTAAGCCTGTGAGGGCTGCAATTTCTTCTAAGCGCTCTGCTATGGCAGCAGATAAAGCAGGTAGAGTCGGTGATAAAATATCTGCTATACCTGAAGGTCGTAAAGGTTTGAAGGGTATGTATGACAAACAAAATAAAAAGTACCTCACCGATAAACAAACTCGTTTACAAAGTAAGTCAAAAAGATTAGCAGACAGAGCGGCTAAACCGTCAAGTCGAGGCTTAGAAGGTGCACGAAGAATTGGGCAAGCGACGGCTGGTGACCCAAGAGCCAAAGATGCAGTGGCCCCTTTTATTCCACCTCCAAATACAGGTGGTAGTCCTAACATTTCAGGCACAGCAAGTGCAACTCCTTCGGGAGGGGCGGCGGGTACTGGTGTAGCAAACATAGGTAACCGTGCGGCTATGGGACATGCTGACAAACAGATTTGGTCCGGTGAACTAGACCGAAAATTAGGCGGCGCTTACGGAACAAATACAAACAAAGGTGAGTACATGACAATCGGTGATGAATTACTAAAGGAAGCAAAAGAACGAATGAACAAAGCAGTGTGCCCTGTATGTGGTAAATCGGGTTGTGATTGTAAAGAATACAAAAACAAAGCAGATAACAAAAAGAAGAAACCAGCACACGGTGTACTTGTTATCATCGGTACTAATGCCGGACCCGGCCCTATCAAAGAAGGCAAACGGGTCAAAAAGGATTAAAGATTCTAACATAGAATCATTTATGTGATACTATAATTTCCCCGTAACAGAGAGGGACCTTTATGTTGAGCACTTCTACACCTATACCTGAACACGACCAAAGTGAAATACGATTGATGGGATTAATCCTAATGCAATCCATGTCTATTGGATTAGCAGTTGGTATCTTCAACGCTGAACTTTGGATTGACTTGAACGATCCTATGGTTAATGGAGTAACATATTCGATGGCTGCATTCGCTGTGCAAGGACTTGCTTACTATCTTTTCAAGATGTTTTTCCAACAGGGCATGGACGAAAAGGCAAGGCTCGCCGCTATGGAGAGAGAACGCAGAAATCGATACCGTACTATGGAGGTCAACTTCGATAGCCGCCGACAAGATATGGAAATGCGTATGCAAGAGGCACAACTTGAGGCTGAACTAAAGTGGATGGAGGATAACCCCGGCAAGACGCCTCCTTGGGTACAACAAAGAATGACACAACCTCCTTCAAACTATTCAGACTTCATGCCTAATACTTCTATAGAAGAAAAGACTCCTATCAATTTAGGTTTAGACTTTAATGAAGATAAGCCAAAAAGAGTGCGTGGCTCTGATGGCAAGTTCAAAAAGAAGGAGTGATTCTTCTTGGGCCGCATCTTCAAAACTCCTTCTGACGATGCTGTAGAGGAAACTTTGAGGAGTATGCACATTGCTAACACTGTAGATGTAGCGTATGAAAGAGGCATGGGTTGGATTAAAGTGTTAATCTTTTCAACAACTACTGCGTTTGTTGTAAGTGCCTTTGAGTACTATACTGATTGGAACCTATGGGAATCTAGTGGTAATTGGTTGAAGAATAAATTAGCAGAATGGTCTAATGCCATTTTTGATTAGGTGATAACATGTCAGCAATGGGTGGCTCTGCACTTGTGGGTGGTATGGTTTTCGCTCGTGAACTTTACCACTATTGGGTTCCGAGAAAGGTCGGAGTATACGGCCCACCTATGACTGGTAAGACTACACTCGATCGGTACATGACTACACCCGGAGAGATGGAGGACATACCTGAAGATGAGCGCACTAAGCATTTTAGAGTACCCGGTCTTAATCGATTCTTGTTGCCACGCCCGACTAGAAAGCGTGTTAGTTGGAAGGGTGACAAGCGTGTAGTCTACTCCGCAGACCTTGGTGGCGATGAAAGATTTTGGAATCTTTGGATAGACGATATGGTTAATCGTAATGTGGAGGCTGTGATTTTTATGTTTGATAATCGGTCAACCAAAGGTGGAGAAGCAGCACTACAGGCTGTTGGTGGATTCAAATATTTAGTAGACGCTATACTTCATCGCCAATATAGGTATCGCAATTTTCGTTCTTGGCTTAGAGGCAAGAAGTATTGTCCAAAGGTAATTATGTTAGTGGCTAACAAAGCAGACCAGTGGTGGGATGAGCAGGCGAATGTTCTTTGGCAACAGCAGCGACTGGGTGAACACAAGATGTTTGACCCCTTTAGAGATGATTTAATTAGATTACAAAAGGCCGGAATACCTACACGAAGAGGTATGATGGCTACTAAAATTGGTTGGAATGTAGAGAATACATTAATAGATGTACTGACAATGTGAAGTGATGAATATGGTAATGAACTTTGGTTTTGGTGGCTCCGGTAGAATACCGAAAAGTGATGTCAACTTAGCAAATATGAGCGATGCGCATTTGATAGCGCTGGGGCAACAAGGTAACGCAAGTCACGAGCAGTTGCTTGAAATGCAAGCGGCTCAACAGGCTATGGCTGATGCTGCAACTAAGCAGAATATAGAAGTCCCAAAGGTTAATTTCTACCCTAGTAGAAACCCTGACCCAAGAAAAGCAAGAAAGCAAGATATCAAACAAGCAAGGAAGTTACTAACTCCTACAAAGCGAGCATGGTATAATCCTATTCGCTGGATATGGGGGCGCAAGTTTCGCTACAATAGGCAGACCAACTTGTGTGTAGTTGATGGTTGTAATTGTGAAGAGTTAATCAAGTACGACAATCTTTATGCAAAAATATGTGATGAAGAAACTGGTAAGAGTTTGTGGGACTTGTATTGGAGAAACCCTGTAACTCAAACTCCTGAGCCATTTGTTGCAAGGGAACAAGTTACTAATGGTCGTAAAATGAAAGGTACATACTGTCCTGAGCATCTTCATCTTTACCATCTTCTCTGCAAATGGGAATCAGAGGCTGACAAAGATCACAGTAAGACCAAGTTGGGTATGAAGGAGATGGTAAAGAAGGGTGTCAGTACTATTGCTGTGCCTATTTCAATCATAAAAAAGAAAGACAACACTCCTGAGATGCTAAAGAAATATGAGCCGTTCTTTGTAGAATTAGAAAAAGATTCTAAATCTCAACCCGGTATCAGTTTGCTTCACTACAAGAATCCTAAAACAGGAATAAATGATGTTACAATGATTGTATTTGATTTGAGATTATTCCAACAGGAGATACTTGCACAGCAACCAACGCTGGCAGATGCAATTACAAATCTTGGAATAATGCAAGCGCAAGCAGTAGACAATGGAGTTATCAACTCAGAGGTAGTGGCACCAGCAGAGCAGATGCAGTTACCACAGCAATAGGTGAATAAAAATGGGACTATTTGGAAACAATAACACGCAACAAAACGGGGCCTTGTCATTAGGTGTTAATGCACAGCCTAGTGCTCAATCTAATTTTGCAAATCCGTTTGCTCCGCAACAGCAACAAGGCTTTGCTCAAAATGGAATGGCACAAGGTTTCATGACAGGTATGGGAATGAACCAACAGCAAATGGGAATGATGGGTCAACCTATGACTCCCCCAAGCGAAGCAGAAATACAACTTGCTTTAATGAAAACTTTAGCACCTATGGATAGGTTCATCGGTAGTGCACAGATGGCTACTATGCTTCAGTTACTCAATGACCTTGTTAGTTTTTCAGTGTTAGAGATTTTGAAGAATGCAACCTTTGTCATTAATGATGATGACGGCACAATGAAGATGGACATTACTTCTTTACCAACTAATCTTCAAACTATGAGTGCAGAAAATGTGACAGGTCAATTCAACGCTTTGCAGATGGCAAGTCAGCAAAATATTCAACAAGCAGAAATGCAGCAGCAGCAGATTGCTGCTCTTGCTCAGCAGAGTATGATGGGTGGTGCTTTGAATGCAGCATTGCAAGATGAAGGATTTATGAATAAGGTCAGCGGTAGTGCCGGTCAATTCATGGGCAAAATGATGGGGATGAGATAATGATAGATAGGTCAATGATAGGATTTGCAAGTAGCACTATGGCTATATTTGCGCCAAAGAAAAGTGTAATTGTCGATATGGTAATGGTACAGTTACTTTCGGTTATCGTAACTTTAGGAATAATTATGCTCACTGGCTCTAGTGATTTGTCTAGTGACACTATGGCTTACTTAGTCGCTGGACTCTTCGGTGCCTTCTTTATGCTTGGTAGTGTCTATTCCCGTATCTCTAATGTCTAATGAGTCATTATGCCTGCCCCATTTTTTGAGTGGGCACTCACTAGATCTCAATGATACTTTGACTTTCATTTGACAGCCGCACTCTGTGCATCGATTACTAGTGTGTTGCCAACTTGGGCACACCATACAGATGTCCATTCTTAGTTGTTTGACATCATCAGGTACGAACCTTCTCAAGAATATATCCCTGCCTGCTTTAGTTAGGTTTTTTGCAGTGTCTATAGATACGGGTACGCCCATGATTTTAGGTGTCGCACGGGGTAATCTCATGTCCATTCCGTCAACCTCATTCTACAAAACCATTATCCATGGTGTATGCTTGGCGCTTTGTATGGGAGGCGAGCGCCAAACTAAGAGATCGTGTCCTTTGTGCCAACACGAAGAGCGTGATAGACTTGAAAGTGGGCTGGCTGATGGTTCTATAGAACCGAGGCTGTTGGACAAGGATATGGGTTGGCGAACTAATACTACAGAGCGCCATGTAAGAAATCACATGGGCAGTTATAGTGACTCTGCTAACCACACATGCGTAGTTTGTACCAGCGATAATCGCAGAGCATACGAAGTTGCATACTTTGAAGATGAAACTACTACTGAAGAAATCGCAGCAGAGTTAGATTGCAGCGAAGAGTTAGTTTACAAACATATGAAGAATCACTTCCAACCACTTGTCAAGCGAAGTGCAACTGCAGTAGTAGCAGTAAAGGTCGGAGAAGAAGTAGACATTCTAAGAAACAATGTACAAACTTTGAATGGCAAGTTGGCACAGTACATGGATGAAACTAGCCTTCACGATGACGGCGTTATATCCGACATGGTGAAACTTCACAAAGAAGTCAGAGAAACTCTCAAGGATTTACACAAGTTCCAAGAAACTTGGTCCGAGCCAAACAAGGCAGTTGCTAACAATACAATCAATATCTTGAAGGTTGAGTTAGGTAAAGAAAGTCCTGAAACTTGGAAGAGAGTCAAAGAAAAGTTATTATCTCAGGCTGACGGCGAACTAGATGAGAATATACTGGATGTGATTTGAAATGCCAAGTGGAACCGGAGGAATGTCAACAGGGTCAGATACCCGAATGTACAATCCAAAATCTGAATCATCTCATATGTACACTGCTAACTCCGAAGATGAGGAGAGTTTCAGGCACGGTGTTGGCGATCCTGAATCTAATGAGCGGCGTAAAGATAAACTCCAAGCAGAAAAAGAAAATGCGCAGAAAGTCAAAGACTTACCGCATCTCAGATTAGAAACTGTAGAGCCTAAACCTGACTTACCTCCGGGTATGGAGGGCATGGACCAAGACCAACCAATCATGGACGATGATAATGAAAATGCGGTTGGTGCAGAGATTTCACAAATGACAGGTATGCCCGGACAGGGTAGCCCTGATGTCAGCCAAGCATTGGGTGCACAAGTCAACCAACCATTCGGCCAGCAGACTATTGCTAATATCGCTACTGGAGAGCCGATGGCTGATGCTTGGTCTAGTCTTTTGAAAGAAAAGAAACCTTGGACTCAACCCCAAATGGAAACTACACCATTCGGGAGAAGTAAGGTTGACAAAATTAGTGAAATGAGAGCAAAGCGTGTAGCAAGTGCATTAGGTCATCCTTCAGAAAAAGGTGGGCTTAACGAATCGCCGTTGGCATTGCACAGGGGTCACAGACAAACTACTCAACCTGTTACATTGTTTCCTGAAAAGTACCAACAGACACTTGGTACACAAGATGCTCGTAGATTACAAGGTGGTATAGAAATGCCAAAGGGTATGCAGATGCGCCCAATGCGTGGTGAAAGACCTAAACCTGTTGGTAAGCCAACGCCTCCAAAAATACCAAAGGAACCCAGTGAGCCAAGCATGAAGTTGGCATCAGTCGATTCTTTGAAGCAGGATGTAAGCGCAGTTCGCAAAAAGATGGATTACATGCGATTCAACCAGTTGCGCAGATTACTTCGCAGACTCAAAAACAAAGTTGATGATCGCAGATTAAAGATGGCTGACCCCGGAGGCATAGGTGAAGCAGGTCCGGGTGATGGCAATATGTCTACCAACCCGCAAGGTGCTACTGAAAGTATTCAAGCAGATGCGTTACGGCACGAAAATAGAAGTGAAGGCGCAGGTGGCTCCGGTAAGACATTTGGTAGAAACTCAGGAAGGGTCGCTTGATGTTTAAGACAACTCCTCGCTCTGTATTGTTTAGCGACAATTTAATTCGCAAAAGCATATACAGAGTTAGGATAAATGAAGATGGCACAATTATACCCGTGGAAGATAATTACACCGATGAACACAAAGGTGTAGAAATGGATGAGTTCGGCCATGCTATCGACAGGCCAATTACTGGGTTACAAAAAGACGGACACTATCACTTGATAGATGCTATGATAAATAGAGCCTTGGCGTTAGCAAGAATCAATGGCTTTGGAGAAGATAGAGTTACAAGGAAAGACATCGAGGATATTTTTGGTATGTTGATAAATCATCATAATTCAAAAGTAATACGCAGAGAGGGGTTGAACTCTCCTAACATTTTACCACCAGTCCAACATCCTGATTGGAGAACAACCACAGTAAGCGATTACATTCCTGACAGCCTTAAAAGTCAATTTTTACCTAATAGAGTAGACCCATCTCACCCTGATAGAAGTATAGTTCACTTTTATCACCCTGACACTGGTGAACTAATGACCGCTAGTTTGCCTCCGCTTATCACAGCACATAGAAAAAAGGATGATGTGGCACACAGTTCAGCAGACACATCAGATTTTATTGATTCACCCCGCAATCCTTTGAAAAATGAATTGGCTTTGTTAGAATCAGTTGGCGACCAACTTGAGCAAAGGTTTGGGATTTCAGATACAGGTAGGGGAATCTTTGATGGGTTCAATGATTTTATGGGACCTTACATGAGTTATGCACCGGGTTTGCAAACTATATCTTCGGGTCAAGTTACAGGTGTAAGGAGTGCAGATCACCACCATGTAAGGACTGGTGTTTTGCCACCCCATGTACTTCAAGAGGTAAACAAGTTTAGAGAAGTCCCGCATGAGGCGGCACCTGAAGTAGCACCTGCTATAACTAGAGGTCATACGGGAGGTTTGGTTCTTCCTCACACTTATCATATTCCGCAGGTGTCGGGTAGACCAACTGGCGAGGGGTCACTTACTAGGACACCTGCGATTATCAATAAGTTAAATGAAATAATAAACTCTGATAATCCAAACATTACAGCAGATGATAAAGCCTTGGCCGAATCAATTATTCGTAGACAAGAGTCTGATAGTTTCATTTCGGGCAAACCTAAAACTGATGAAAGTGATGCTATACCGGGATTAGAAGATGCACCTATTATGACTATGTTGTTCCGTGCTGGTAAATCCTATGCTAGTGCACCTGCAAGAGCATCTATGGGTGGAGTGCCTAAATTAGTACGAGATGCTGCTTCAAATATTTTGGGCATGTCACCTGACGATGCTATAGACCACATAAAATCCGTCAGAAGCAACTTAGGTGCTACTAAGTTTGGTGGCGGTAAAGGAATCAATAATGCACTCCAAACTTTAGACGCTTTACACCAAGCAGTAATCAATCACCATCATGCTGAAGGCCATCCCGATCCAATTATGGCAGCGAATGAATCTATTCGTGGACATGGTAAAGGGCTACAAACTGATAAACACGGAGATATCCCTGACTATTCTCAGTGGTTTGTTAGTACTATGGATAAGTTACACGGTCACGAAACCCACATAACATCTCCTTTGGAAATGGAAAACAGAGCATTAGAATCGTTTAGTAGAACAGCAAGCGCTCCTACAGATTTAAGTGGCTTTAGTGCAACTCCTGCGCAGAGTCTTATGGCTGAAGCACCTACACCTTATGTTAATCCTAATGACATATTAACTTCGTTTGAAACTTTACAGATGATGTCTGCAATTAAAGATGATAGAATAATGAAGTATGTTAAGAAAGGCTACTCTTTGAAATCTTACAATGATATTCGCTCGTTTGCAACATCTGTGGGTCTAACAACTCAAGATGTTCACGGTATAATGGCTACAAAGGGAGACTGGAATGTTCTAGCCAAGCAGTGGAATGTGTCTCCTTTGATTGTTAAAGCAACTAAAGTAACATTTGGCGGTGCATAATATGGGTAAAATATTTGTAAAGGGTCCGGTTGAATCTCCTGATGATTTGTTGGCGAAGGAATCTAGGTTGGGCCAAGCAGGTAGAATAGGTTTAGACGCTACTCAAGGAGCAATTAATCTAACTAGACCCGGAGCCATTCAAAGTGCCGCTGATTTAGCAGGGGTTCCACTTAGCGTTATGCGTTATTTTATGGAAGGTAAGCATAAAAGGCAGTTGACCGATGAAGAAAAAGATGAGATGCGCTTTAGAGCGCAGCAAAAGATACGAGATAAGTTAGAGGCAGAAAGACGACCTATGATGCAAGAGCAAAAACGAATAGCAGACAATCAGGCCCTGTTAGGTAGGTTTCAAAATCTTGCACAAAGAACTGGTGCTGATGTAATAGGCTTAGATGCATATAGAGACACACAAGATTTAGCAGGCTTCCAAGAGTTTGCAAATATGAATTATCCCGGTATGTCAATGAATGAAGTTGCTGATATGTTAGGTCGGCAGTTTACTAATGTAGAGAGTCAAAGCCTAAGAAATATACTTTCAGGTAAACCTGCAATAGAGGGTTACACTCCTGATGATAGGGCTAATCAAATGATAGCGGTTAGTAATGCTGCTGCGCCTAATGTTGGTGGTGGCGACTTAGCACCTCTACCCCCTGATATTCAAAATACAATAAATAGAAATATAGCCAATCAACAAATAGAACAAATGGCAACTGTTCCTGAAACTCAAACTCAAATTAGTCCTGCAGATAACGCTGCTTCCGTTGCTGCTTCAGGAGGAGTTAATTCATCTCCACATAGTGCGAAGGAAGAAGATAAAAGAGATGATGCAATGGCTACTAATTCTGAAAACATGGATTACGATAATGAAACAGGTGTAGAGCGACCTAAGCAAGAAGAGCCGGAGCCGGAGCCGGAGGTACCATTCACTTTAGGAGGCCCCGGTAATGCTCCTGTTTCACCACAATCTATGTCTCCCGGCACTGTTCCACCCGGACCTAATGCATTAAGGCAATTAGATGAATACGGTAGGTGATTATTATGACTAACAAAGAAGAGTTCATCAAAGAAATGGACATGGAAATGTCCAAAAAGTCTTTTGAATACTTCTTTACTGAGATTTTAGAGTTTGAGTTTTCAGACCATCACAAACACTGGTTACAAGGTCTTAACGAAAGTAGACGATATTGTGTCAAGGCGAGCAGGGACCACGGCAAATCGGTATTCTTTATGTCGTATGCTTTGTGGTTAGCGGCTTTCAAACCCAATACTCACATTATGATATTCAGCCACAGCCTAGAGCAGACCCTTGAACACATGCGATTTATCAGAAATCTGATAGAAAGCAAGGATATACTCAAGGATTTGAAGCCTCAAGGCCGTCCTTGGAATAAATCGTACTTTGAGTTTACCAATAAAAGCCGACTTATGGCTAAGTCGGTTGGTGGTGCTACTCGTGGTTTCCACCCAAATGTAGTATTGTGTGACGATATTCTATGGGGTACTACCGCTACAGAGTTACAAAGAGCAGCAGACTGGTTTTATACTGTACTTTTGCCGGTTCTGCACCACACTGGAAGGCTAATGATGGTCGGAACACCCTTCAGTTACAACGATTTATACGCTGAATTAGAGCAAAAAGACGCATTTAGAGTCGAAACTTACCCCGCAATTAAGGATAATGGGGAGCCATTATGGCCTACAAGGTGGCCTTTAGAGGCCCTAAAAATGCGAGAATCGTCTATGCCAGCCATAAAGTTCGCTCGTGAGTACCTTTGTGAGCCTATTCACGACATGTCAAGCATGTTTCCAATGGAACTTCTTGAAAAAGCAAGGGATGAAAACCTAGTATTATTGGATAGAGCAGAGTCAGAATACGATGAAAACGGCGATGTGGCCGGTATATTCGGTCAACACTTTGTCGGTTGGGATCCAGCGATAGCATCTGATAGCAATGCTGACTATACTGCAATGGTTACACTAAGAACTCCACCCGATAGTGAGGAAAAGCAGGTTGTGAACTTCCTAAATGAGAAGGGATTGGGTTCTGCTGCTCAGAAAAAGCAGATAATTATGCTCAATCACAGGTTCCAACCGGACTTAATTGAACTTGAAGGTAACAATTTCCAGCGTATGTTTGAGGCAGAACTCAAAGAAATGCGTGAAGATATACCAATCAAGACATTTATGACTACTCGGCAGCGCAAAGAAAGCATGTTCATGTCATTATTGATGGCATTTGAACAGGGCAAAGTCAAAACACCTTGGGGCAATGAAAGGAGCAAAGAGTTTACTCGCCAATTAGAAACTCAACTTACTAGATTTGGTATGACTAAGAAGGGTCGTTTGGAATCTGTAGGTTCTCACGATGACTTGGCAATGGCTTTGGCTCTTGCTAACTGGGCAACAAAGGAGTTCAAAGGTAGCATTGTTATGTTAGACGATTATCTTGATGGATTCGATGAGTGGTTAGGCGATAAACCAGTAAGTGCAAGCAAAGGGTGGTTCGTAGCCTAAGTATAATATGGATGAAGGAAGGGGCTGAGTATTATGTGGGGTTCTTTAGGAGTTGGTAATCATACATCCATTATTGATATGGGTGATGAATTACAAACTATCATCGCCTCCACATTGGTTGAGCATCCTTTGATTAAGTCTAATCCAAACAGTGCAATTAGAATCGCTAAAGATGCAATAACTTTGGATAGAGATGTCAGTTTTGTTAGGCCATCATTTCCTAAAACAGGCGAAGGTTGGTTTGAATCGCAGTTAGGTAAGACCGCTGAAGAGTTAATTGGAGATTTACGCAAAGCCGAGGACTTACAAGAGGTCAGCGACTTAATCAAATCAATAGAGCATGTTCATCTTCAGGAAACGCAGGCGACTTTAGATTCAATGGAGTGGGCAGATAACCACCACAACACTATTATTCAATTAGGTTTAGACGAAAGAACTCTCAAATCTCTAAGGATATATGGTGAATTGAAGAAGAATACTCTGCGTAGAGCATGCTTACAATGGGAAAATGCAGATAGCGTACTCAAAAGTTTAGATCAGTTCCACGATGTTTGGGGTGAAGAGGAAACTAATGCTTGGGAAACTGCAATGCAAAGCAAGCAGGACGCTAAGGAAATATGGAAGAGCGCTCTAAATCAATTCAACACATTGAGCAAAGAGCAACAAAACTGGCTAAGTTTAGCCAAAGCAGAGTTAGTAGACGCTGGTCCACTAACTGCTAGAGCAATCACTGAAAGATTAATTGAAAAGGGTACTAATCGATTGAATGTCAACCGTATGGCAAAGTTACTCAAGATGTATGGCGAGGAAATTGCTATACTCAAAGGTCACAAGAAGGGAGAATACATCGCTGCTCAGAATGGTAACATCATAATCAAAGACATTTGGCACTACGCTGGTGGTTTTATTGATGAGTGTGGTGCGTTTTCTATATCCGATAGGGATGAACCAAGACTCACTATCATAACCAAAGGCGAAAGAGGCAGACTTCACTGCACACAGTTGCATGACAATCTCGGTTTTGGCGCATTGCAGTTGAATAAAAGCGTAAGTGTCAATGAACCTAATACTCACCAACTAGAGTTTAGAGGTCAAGATGTTGCTAAGTTACTTAGTGGCTCTTTGCCTTATATCGAAAACAAAAGTAAAGTCGCAAAAGCGATGGCACACTATTTCTTAGAACCTGATAATCTACTTATGAAACAGTATGTGCAATACCAGTCTTGGAACGGAACACACAAAGCGGAGAAGGCTCTGCGACAATGGGGAGTGGACCAAGATACAGTGTTAAGTTGGGCGGAGGAATTGTAATGGTAGAAGAAAAACAAAGTCGAATTGGAAGAATACTGTCCCGTATTGGTAATGGTTTCAGAAGGAGAAAAACTCCTGCACCTCAGATGCCTCTTTGGACTACTGGTATTCAGGAACCTGTATTAGTACAGGGTATCACAATACCTGCTTTGTATTCCGTTGCTAACGAAAACCTAATTCTAAGAACCGTACTTTCGACTCTTCAACAAGAAGTATTCCGTAGAGGTTACTATTGGGAAAAGAAGTTCCATAAGAAGTGCACAGAGTGTGGAAAAGAGCACCAACACGATGTTGAGCAGTGTTTTGATTGTGACAGTATGGAATTAGAATCACCTGACCCTAATGAAATCGTATACCCTAGATGGCTAATCGACCAGCGTAACAGCATGGAACAGTCTTTTATGGATGTCTTGAGAGAGATAGAGTACGATTTGAATATCATGGATGACGCCTTTATGATACTGATAAAGGAATACTATCAAGACCCTGATACGAAGGAGGTATCTTTCTACAGAGTCAAAGAAATAATCAGAGGCGATCCTATCTTCATGCGTATCATTGCTGACAAGCGTGGTGTTCGTGGTGGTAGATATCGTGCATGCCCTATACATCGTGATGTAGTCCGTAGTTATGCAGAAGAAGAAAAGACCTGTGAGGTATGTGGGCATGCACTAGAAGATGTTCACTATGTCAATACATCAGGTAGCGGTAAGACTCAATATTATTTGGAAGGGGAAGTAATTCATGTAAGTAAGTATAACCCGTCCAAGTTGTATGGTCGCTCACCTGTGTCATCTCTATGGCGTCAGGCTATGACTTTGACAGCAATGGACAACTACATGTACACTGCTTATTCAAAGCGCAGGATGCCAAAGGGTCTAATTTCTGTAACTACGGACAACTTAGAATCTATGAAATCATTCTTCAAGAGTATGGACGAGAAGTTAGAGCGTGACCCTCACTATATTCCTAAGATTGGTATTGAATCTAATACCGGCAAAGGTGGTGTGAACTGGGTCAAGTTTATGGACACGCTTGAAGAAATGCAGTATCTTGCAGTCAGAGATGAGATGCGTCAGCGTATTGCATCATTCTATGGTGTGTCGAATGTGTTTATGATGGACACTGGTAAGTCCGGTGGACTCAACAATGAGGGTATGCAGATTCTTGTTACCAATCGTGCTGTTGAGTTCGGACACAAGGTGTACACTGAGCATTTATTCCCACGACTTATGGAACAGTTAGATGTAAGTGATTGGCAGTTGACACTTTATCCTAACGAAGAAGAAGATGAAGTCACTCGATTGCGCCGTGATGAGATGGAAGTAAACATTGCTCAGCGTATGGTTATGCTGGGCTATCAGCCTGAAATGGTACAAGAAGGTAATAGAGATGTGCGATTTATTTACAAGAAACCCGATCCTGCACAGCAGATGGGAGGCGGTGCGCCTCCGGGTGGTGGAATGATGCCTCCGGGTGGAATGCCCGGTATGCCGGGAGGAATGCCTCAACCGATGGCTAACCCCGGCCAATTACCGAGCCGCAACATTCCTCCACAGTTAGCAGGAGTTATGGGCGGTCAAGCCTCCGCTGGTGCAAGAAGTATGAGTGACGGAGGCCCCATGTCTAGTCCTCAAAATAGAACTAGCATGGGGTCCGGCTCTCCAGTGAGCAGTGTGCAACAAAGAGGCTCTCAGCCTAGCCCGATAGAGCAAGCAGCCCGTAGTATTGGCGACTCCGGCAGATTCAAGGGTGCATGAGAACATTAAAGATGAGTGAAGTGGTGGCGTTTCGTATGGACTTGTTGAAACTTGACCCTATGGCTAGAAAAATGCGCACTCATATCGATGCTTTTTACAAAGCATTGGATGAGCAAGACGCAATGGGCGCTCGCTCACATATCAATGAAATTACAAAATACGCAGACTATCTTTCTCACGATGTAGAAAATGCAATCAGAAAGCAAGATAGCGATGCAGTTGGCGTCAATGACATTTATGCTGGTGGCGTACCCGTGATGAAGTTTAATTCAGTTGAAAAGGTGCACCAAGCATCTGATAGTGTTTTACCGGGTATGATTCGCACAAGTCGTATCGGTAGCATCAAAAGGCAACTAAACAACAGAACACTTTGAGTTGAGCGCAATGAGTGAGGGAGAGAACACAGCGGAGAAACTAATGGGGGCACTCATTAGTAAAATGGAAAACATGGATAGCGATTTAAGAACACTCAAGCAAGAAAATATAAACTTGCGAAAAGCAATAGCAGATCCGATGAACATGCTACGAAAGGCAGGATTTGTTATGGCTAAGACTGAAAAACCTAGTGGAATGCTACAAGACGACTTTAGACCTATGGGTGACGATATGGTAATCAAAGGTACAGACCTAGATATGCCAAGCACCAATGAAGAGTTCCACCAAATGGAGTGGTCGGAGATTCACGCATTAGCAGAGTCGGCAAAGAGTGCTGGCTCTACCGGAAACAACATGGGAATGGAGTGATTGAAATGAAACCAAGATTTGAACCTAGAGATGAAGAGTTTACAAACTTACTTAACAAGGCTAACGAGTTGGCTAGTAAAGTTGAGAAAGCAAAGGCTGACAGAAGTAGTCAACCTGAATACACTGCTAAGGAAGGTTCAGAGCAAAACTACGAGTTTAGAACACAATCTGCTGGCAAAGACAATGTTAGAAATCAAGGCTTTAGTACAAACAATCATTTGATTAAAGTTGAAGATGTCAAAAACAAGGGCGCTATTATGGAGAACAGCGATGTTACAACAAGAGCATCTCCTTACTACCCTACCGCATTTAGCACAACAGGTGCACTTGAAAACTTCACAGGTGGCGAAGGTCCAGTTCTCAAATCTGCTGGTGGTAATATACAGAAGTACCAAGACCAGCAAATCAAAAAGAGTATCGAAATGCTATCTCGCCGCATAAACTGAGCGGCGGGTGATGGTTTGATTGAGACTCCTTTGGATATTCTTACACATCGCAGGCTTACATTTCGTAAAGCACTTTACGACGGGCTAGGTTTACAAGAAGCAGCGTTAGAGTACCTTGACGCTCATTCTACTATAATCAAAAGCGATATATTTTACGAAGTGCACGAAAATGAAAACTTGCTATTACTTTTGGCTAAAGCAGAGGGTGAGTTTGTACCTGCTTCTCCAACATTTGTACAAGATGTGAGATATCCGTTGGCTGCAGATAATTTACCTGCTGTTGATTCGACAAACCAAGATAATTTTTTCATGCAACCTCAAAGCAACCCTATGATGCAAGAGGTTACTCACCGATTTTCAGATGGTAAAACTGAAGCAGAGATACCGGCTTGGGCTTCTACCGTACTTTCTTATCACAAAGTTTCACCTGATGATGAACACCACGCTGGTATGTCAAGAGCAGAATATGATGCTGAAAGAATAAAAGCGTGGCTTAACGATGGTAAAAATAGAACTCATAAAAATCATGCTAATACCGAAGAGCATTTTGGTAAATTGCAAGAAAACCACATGAGCCACAATAGAATTACAAATCTTGCTAATTTAACTGGCGCTGACTTAACTAATGAACAGTATTTAGAAAATGTACTTATGCCTGAGATATTAGATGGTACATTCTCATTTACTGATTATCTTCATGGATTAGAAGGCATTAGCAAACAAGATCGAGAGGCCATATATGATTACTTAATGGAACATGGGTATGATAAAAACGAAGGGCAGTTATCTAAGTATGGCATTAGTACTGCACAAATAAGATATCACTTGGGTGAAAGACTCAAGCCTTTGTTAGACCATTTAGTAAAGAGTTCTGAATTACCTTCTGATAACATTAGGGCGAGGCCTGAAAAGGTGGCTACTGAACATACTGAAGTACCAAACCATGTGTTCGATTCTTTGGCCGGTACACCTGACAAGATAAACGCTCTTCACCAAATTGTATACAATCATTTGCGGTTAGAAGAAAAGGATGCGGATTTCATTAATGATGTTGCTAATAGACTGATAACAGAAAGTGATTATTTTCCCGAAGATGCCTTGGAAGCCGCTAAGAGGGCTAATCTTATGCGTTATGATTTATTCAAATATAACCCTAGAACTAAGTCGTTTTCTATGGAAAAGTTACCTAAACCACCTACTAGTATGACACAGTGGCTTAGAAAGGTCACTAAAAGCAATCTAACTAGGAATGGACTTTATGCTGCTGCTAATTATAATCCTGAATATGGCAGAATGTATTTGCCAAATGAGCATCCTGTTGCGGGCTTCAAAGAAACAGAAGGTCATAACTTGTATTTTAACGGGAGTGAAATGCAAAAAATAAATCAAAATATGCGTACTGATAAAGACGCAATATACATGGGAACTAGAATGAGAAATTATGGCATACCTTGGATGAAAAGGCGATTGCATCCCGATTATCTTCCTGACTTTATGGGTGGCGATAACCGAGGCTTCAATGATTTGTTTTCACATCACTTCCAAGCAGGTGCCGGTCACGACTTAGATTTGAATGTAGCACTTAGAGCAATTGCTCCTCTATTCAATAGAAAGGCTGTTGAAGATGGAGTAGAATATGATGACAACCTTTTATTCGATATAGAAGATCCAAATCAAAAACTTTCTGCAATTGTGCAAAATAAGTTGTATCTTATTGGGAGAATAAGGGATTCCGATGATTACAAAGAAAAAGAAATGCTTCAAGAAGAATTGCAAATAGTAACTGAAATGGAAAGAGAAGCACGAGATAAAACGCTACAAGGTTTAGATATTGATGATAAATTAAACTACATAGGCCCTAAAGAAAGTTACAAAGATGATGGGACACCAATTAAGTCTACTACTAATGCAATGGCCTTTGCAGGTCAACCGGCATTAACTAGATTTTTTATCAAAGTTTACGATCCCACTGACTTAAAAACCTACAACGCAAAGGTTAAGCGAGCACAGTTGCAGGGCATCGATGAAACTAATATTACTCCCCCTAAGCCAAGAAAACTTGTACCTCGTAGTCTTGGGCACTTACCTAATATGGAAGTAAAAACAGTTGATAACCCAACACCTAGTCAAGCAAGAACTGCTGAGATTAAGCAACGAGCAAATGATAGATTACTAAATGCAGCATCTACTGCAGCAATGGACACATCGGCTCACTTTAGTCATTACAATACTTCTTACTTTGGTTTAGGTGCTGGCTCAGGTGGATTAGATAAAAGTCACAGGGGTCAATCTTCAGCCCCTCAATCTAGTGAGGCAAGTTTAGACATTATGTATGGTGATTTAGGTAATCAAAAGTATGTAACGACAGAAATAGGTGGTAAACCTGTTAGGAGATATTTAGAGGGTAGAGAGCCTAACGAGCGTGGACTCAAAAGATTACAAGGTGTAGTACAGGGTGAGTCTATACCCGGTACATTTTCTGCAATTAACAATACTAAACGCACAGCGATTGCAGATGTAATTCCTCAAATTAGAGAGAACACTAAGAAAAACAGAAAGGATTTCAATAGACATTCTAGGACTGGAGGGGCTAGACACCCATTCAATCCCCAAGGTACTAATGTGTTAGATCATAATGACCCTCAATTAAAAGTGTATAACGACATGGTGCACAGATTGTTTGAGTTTGCTAGTCGAGATGATGTGGATAGAGAAGGTCGCATTATGCGTGACATAAACTTAAAGCAAGTATTATTAGAAAATGCTCTCCAAATAGCATCTAATGAAAAAAATAAATTAGATAAGTTAAATGCAGAGATAGAAAGTTTAGGTACTACTCCAAAAGATTTGATGGAAAGGCACAACTTGCAGGTTATGAGAGATTTTGTCGAAAGGCAATACAATATAGAGAATATGAGACGCAGTAGAGCAGTAACGGCTTTACGAGAAGCAAAAGAAGAATTACAAAAAGAAAGGGAAGAAAGACCTAAAATGGACAAACAAGATTTGTTTGAAAAATTAAACAAGTACATGGAATATACTCAACTTCCGGGCGAGGTTTTCAACCAAATGACACAAGAAGAGTTACAAGAGTATCAAGATTTAGAAAACGAACTTCAAAAAGAGTATGACAAAATAAAGAACTATACTCCCCGTCACGCAACATCTACCTATGGCAAGCACCAATCTGAAAAGTGGCATCACGATTTAGAAGCAACTGGTGACAAAGCCCAGCACCTAAGAGAAGAAATTGATAACGACCCTAATGTTGATTTTGGAAATGTCAATGACCCTTACACTATGTTGAGCAACGCAGTTGTGTTGGCTATGGTCGCAGAGCAAGCATTACACCGTCACGACCCTTCTACTACAGATAAAAAATACCGGACATATAGTGAAATCGGTGGTAAAAAGAAACACGAATTACATGAAGGTGGCGAACCTCATTCTAGCATTAGGGACATAATTAGGAATAACGGTGCATCTATTCTTGATAGAGAAGGAGATAAGAAGGACCATCCTAATGTTCAACTAGGTGGGTACGACGATCACCATCGCATTTCAGACAAAATGTTTGAGGTAATTGATACTCACACGCATCTATCACCCGATGAGCGAAAAATGGTAGAAGCAGATACTAAACAAATGTCGATTGCTGAGTTGTTAGGTCATTTGCATCCTGATTTGAAAGGCAATTTGTTTACTCAACAAGGTGACCCGGAACATGTTGTGCATGATTATTTGCAACGCATGAAAGAAATACTTCACTTAGATGACGGCTATCACCCTACTGAAAAAACAAAAATGATAGAGGAACAATTAGGTATTCATTTGTTAAAGTTGGATGAGCAAGATGGAGGGCCACACCTTAATTTTTTGAACGCACATATCGTCATAGACCCAACCTTTGTCAACGGGGCTACTGATTTGAAAGAGCACACTTTTGAAAACGATATGGCTGATATTTCAGATGTATCTGAACATGGTATTGGAATCAATTGTTTCTTTACCGATCCCAACCCTCACTTCAAGTGGGAAGGTTACAGACCAACTATCAAACCAGTCTACAATAGTCGTGGTATAGTGACTGGATTCAAGCAAGTTGAACCTTATGATTTTGCATCGAGAACTATGCCAATGTCTATGTATGAGAAAATATTACCGGATTTTATGAAACAGTGGAGCCACACATTGGGTTTGGAAGCCGCTGAAAAAAATCAGCATTTCGTTTCCCCGCAAGCGTTTAAGCGTTTATTCCAAAAGCAAGAGGATGCTACAATTTTACTTGCCTCGCTTTCTAACCCTGACATCATGCTCAAGAAGGATGGCGAATATCCAATCCTTCAACCAATGCATCGCATATTCAAGTTAGATGATTTGGAACACCTTCGTGGATTTAGTGGCGACTGGATTGTATCTGCTATGCCTGAAGGCCCAAGGGCATTCGTGGAAAAGAAGGATGACAAGATTACAGTTAGAGGCGACTTCGATTTAGACAAAGAAACAAAGGAAAACTTTGAGAAGATATCGAAGAAGAACTTTGTTGTAGATGTGGTGCTTGCAGGTAAAGAATACAATGTCATAGATATTGTAGAGTATGATGATAGCGATGTTCACGATATGCCTTTGCAAGAGCGCATAAAGATTCTAAGAGGTACTATGGAGAGTACAGAGAATGTGCTACTACCGGCTGCTCACAATTTGAGGCTAACGGATGATGTCGGCTTAGAAGTCATAGTCAAAGATTTGCTCAAAGAGCATAAGCGATTGGTACTAAGGGATGCCAACTCTACTTACATGAAAGGAGAAAATAGGCACCCAAAGTGGGTGTTGTATGATGAAGGTCAAGATGTCAACCTAATGGTTCTTGACAAGAAGGGCACATCTTCTTTCACATATCGATTGGGTACTGGTCCTATTACACATGAAGATTCGTTAGGCGATCGTGCTGTTGAGTATGAGGGCGACACATACATGGATGTGGGTACATCATTCCAATCTGAGGATGAGTATGAAGTTGGAGATATAGTTACAGTAAATGTAGACAGTATCTCTGTCACTGAAAGTGTAGAAGGGGCCGACATATACACTGTGAACAGTAATGAAATCAAAGGCGAAGCAGAAGGTGAGGGAGTATCGAGTGTAGAAACATTATCGATGTTCACTAAGTCTGAACCTATGATGTGGCCGCATGAAATCGACAGGGATGGAGATAGAATCGTCATCAAGATGGCTGCGGGGGATGTAAGTTATCGTGCTTCGACAATCGATGGCGAGTGGTATATGTTCAATCCAAAAGCAGAAAATGGTTGGTTGATTCGATTGGCTGAGAGCCAAAGGCCGTTTTGGTCGCCAGTCGCAGGAGTTATGCTGAAAGCAGATCTGTCACTGTACGATGACGAATCTAAAGCAGAAGTTCACGAATCTAAAAATGATGCTAAGCCCCTAATACCTCCTAAAAAAGTAAAGGGTACTAATTATTGGGATTCTGAAGTAGATAGTGCCATTGAGCATAGAAAGAAAGTCAAGCGATTGCTAGCAAAGAGTTTGCGTTTAGCATCTTCTATGTTAAAGTCAGGCGTGGGTGCTGTTGGTGATTCTAGTACAGGTGCTATGGGACTTGGAATAGATTATGCTACACCTATAGAATCGCCAAGTGGCCCTACCAGTCTTGTTGGTTCCAAAACTATGCCCGACCATGACGCTAGGGATGTAGAGCGTGATAACAAAGAAAGGGCAGAAGATAAGAAAATGGGCCACAGAAAGCCTGTTGATGATGACGAAGCAGGTCATTTGTCTATAGATAAAGACAAAGCGGCCTTCGTACCTTATTAAATAGTATGAGCGGTGTAATTATCGGCATGGCACCAGCGGCTGCACTGAGGGAATCTACCCCCGTCCACCCCGCTAGCATTGCCATTGTCAAGTCATCCAGTGACCTAATCATTGCTGGCTACGCATCTGTAGAGATGGTAGACAAGCAGGGTGACTTGATTACTCGTGGAGCATTAAAGGACGCCTTTGGTAACTTTATGAAAGCAGATGGTTTTCGCAATGTTCAATTAGCACATTCAAACATTCAGGTCGGCGAAGTAATCAAGGCTTACACTGACTCTGATGGTAGACTATGGAAGTCCGGCGTTGATGACGCTGGCATGTTCGTTGTCATCAAACTTAGAGATGACATCGAAAAGGCTCGTGAAGTAGCCAATGAGATTCGCAAGGGTAACCTAACTGGGTTCAGCATCGGAGGACAGGCGTT
>CEQB01009464.1_pt1 | contig 21970 bp, 16 predicted proteins | sample 530581 | NCBI WGS metagenome assembly CEQB01 (sample SAMEA2620588, study PRJEB7988) | marine metagenome | biome: marine biome (ENVO:00000447); feature: deep chlorophyll maximum layer (ENVO:xxxxxxxx); material: "saline water (ENVO:00002010), including plankton (ENVO:xxxxxxxx)" | depth 75 m
TTCCACCGGGTTCTACACAAGAAGAAGTAAGGGATGACATACCTGCAAGATTAAGTGAGGGAGAGTTTGTATTCCCTGCAGATGTAGTTAGATATATTGGATTAGAGAAATTAATGCAAATGAGGCAAAAAGCTAAAGCAGGTTTGGCACGTATGGAAGAGATGGGACAGATGGGTAATTCAGAAGAAGCTACCATACCTGATGACGCACCTTTTACTATAGAAGACCTTGACATGGAAGAAGAAACAGAGTATAATCAAGGTGGAATTGTAAAGGCTCAAACAGGTACTTATGTAGCTCCGGGAACAGGTGTAATTCAACCACAAACTCCAAACATGCCTACTACAGGAATTTCTAGTTATACTGCACCCCCTATACCACCCGTAACCCCTGCACCTATTGGAGGGTTTACACCACAGTTTTATAATCAACAAGATGTTAAAGGTACTGCACCTTCTTTTGAAACACTTGTAGGAAGAACTCCGGGACAGTATGATGAGTTTCGTGAATATGTTAACGAAGCAGGTATGAGGTTACAGATACCATTTAAAGATGGTCAGCCTATATATCCAATACCTGAAGGTTACACATTTGTAGACCCTGAAGAAGAAAAAGTGGTAGACCCTAAAGTTACAGACGTAAAACCACAAACTACTAGAGTTACAGATGTGCCTGATAGTGGTGATGACTCTGATCCTCCTACAACATCTGCAGTTGACTTAACAGGTGCTCCGTTATCATACCAGTCTATGTTTAACATGGATAAACTAGATACTGCATTAAAAGATATAGCATTTGGACAACTAAATTTATTTGATCCAAAAGGTGCTATTTCAAGAGGAGTAAGGGGTCAGGTAGATATAAATAATGTAAATTTAATGTCTCAAAAAGATTTATTAACAAAATATAAAACAAAAAATAATTTAGGTATAGATTATAATTTAGTAAACCTAGATCCCGTAGAAAGAGATAAACTAGCTAATTCTATGGTGGAACGATCTAAAATAGTTACAAATGTATTGACAGATCCTCAAGGAAAGGCTTTAACTGTAGATGATCTAGTTGACAAAGCAAAAGGTTTTGGAATGGATGTAAATAAAAAAGATCTTAATGTTAAAGGAACTAATATATTATCTAAAGATAAAATTACTAATTTAGCTAAAAATGTAGTTTCAAAAGACATAGAAAGAAAAGAAGAAAAAGCAAAAGGAAGAGCACAAGTTATAGCAACAGGAAGAGGTACAGATCAAGTGGATGCTGATAAAGGATTTGATTTTAGTGCAGGAATAACAGAAGATGTAGGGCAAGTTCCTGAAGAAGATGATGATTACAGTTCAGATGATTTTAGTGGCTTTGAAGGCTTTGACCCAAGTAGTGACATGGATGAATCTTTTAGCTTTAAACAAGGTGGACTTGCAAAAAGAAAAACAAAACCTAAAAAGATGAAGCGAGGTGGATTAGCTTCACGTTAATAATCCACATACTAGCTACTTATCCCCCAACGATATGGCTACGATAACCCTAGGAGAAAATAATGGCTGAACAAGCACAAGAAATGGTGAAAGAAGCTACACCTGAAAAAAAGGCATTCATGAGTAGACCCTATTCTCAAGAAGAGAGAATGAAGAAAGACGAAGAAGAACTAGAGACACTGCTTAAAGAACAGAAAGGCGAAGAGGAAAAGCCTACTGAAGAAGTTAAAGAAGAAGAGCCTACTAGTGCAGAAGAAAAAACTTTTAAAAAACGCTACGGTGATTTAAGAAGACATACACAAGAAAAAGAAAAAGAGTTTCAGAAGAAACTAGATGCTTTAGAAAAGCAGTTGTCTCAGGCTACTAAGAAGGAAATGAAGTTACCCAAGTCGGATGAAGACATAGAAGCATGGGCAAAAGAATATCCTGACGTAGCAAAGATTGTTGAAACAATAGCCATGAAAAAAGCTAGAGAGCAATCTGAAGCATTAGAAAGTAGAATTAAAGAAATAAATCAGTTCAACGAAGAGACTGTAAAAGAAAGAGCAGAAGTTGAACTTATGAGATTGCATCCTGACTTTAACGATATTAGAGATAGTGATGACTTTCACGATTGGGCAGAACAACAACCTAAATGGGTTCAGAATGCATTATATGAGAATCAAGATGATGCTAAATCTGCAGCAAGAGCTATAGATCTGTACAAAGCAGATAGAGGTATAACTGGAAATAAGCCTTCTAAGACTGATAAACAGGCTGCAACTCAAGTAAAAACTAAGTCATCAAAAACAAATCCTACAGTTGAAAGCACAAAAAAGATAAAAGAGTCTGATGTGCAAAAAATGTCAGGAACTGAATATGAAAAAAATTCAGACATGATTATGGAAGCAATACGATCTGGTAACTTTATATATGATATATCAGGTTCAGCTAGATAAAGTATTGACAAAACAGTATTTATAGGTATAACTATATACATATAAATTAGTGTGACCCCTCATCAGAGGATACTCACACACTACCCACTTTAAAGACTACCCACTTATGTGAGCCTACAAATGGTTAGCTACCATACGTACAACCTCAAACATGAATGGTCCTTATAAAGTATATTTGACTAAAATAGTACACCTTCTGTGTGCATTTGTGAAATGTTATAAAGGAGATTTAAAATGGCATTTTCAACAGCAGCAGGTTATGGTAATCTACCTAACGGTAATTTTAGTCCTATTATTTACAGCAAACAGGTGCAACTTGCATTCCGTAAGTCATCTATTGTTGAAGCAATTACTAACTCCGATTATTTCGGTGAAATTGCTAATATGGGCGATTCTGTTAAGGTTATCAAAGAACCTGAAATTACAGTCAAGGAATATGCTAGAGGTACAACTATTACACCTCAAGACCTTGACGATGAGGAGTTCTCATTAACTATTGATAAAGCTAACTACTTTGCTTTTAAAGTTGATGATATTGAAGAAGCTCACTCTCACGTAAACTTTTCTGCACTAGCAAGTGACAGAGCAGCTTACAGACTATCTGACCAATTTGACCAAGATGTTCTTGGTTATATGTCAGGATTCAAGCAATCAGCTATACATGGTAAGGCAAATGCTGTAAATACCACCGTAAATGGTGCAAAAGCAGTTTCTACTGCCTCTAGTGGTGCTAACCTAGTTGGTGCAGAATTATTAGCCTCTATGTCAATAGACGCTTCTGATTTTACCCAAACTGACGGTACTGCAGGAACAGCCAACCAATCTATTGGTCTTGAGCCAAGAGCAGGTGGAGCTACTGCAGCTAAATCAGGTACAACAGGTAATGCATTTCCATTACAAGTTGTAGCACGTATGGCTAGACTTTTAGATCAACAAAACGTTGATACTCAAGGAAGATGGCTTGTTCTTGACCCTGTATTCATGGAAATACTAAAAGATGAAGATTCAAGATTATTGAACTCAGATTTTGGTGGTTCAGGATTACAGAATGGTCTTGTACTTAATAACCTTCATGGTTTCCAAGTTTATTCATCTAACAACTTACCGTCACTAGGCACAGGTCCTGCGACAGTAGGTGGTTCAAATGCTTCAAACTTTGGTATCATTGTAGCAGGACATAGTTCAGCAGTAGCTACTGCAGAGCAAATCAACAAAACAGAGACATACAGAGACCCTGACTCTTTTGCTGATATTGTTCGTGGTATGCATTTGTATGGCAGAAAGATTCTCAGACCTGAGGCAATCGTTACTGCTGCTTATAACTTAGCATAGGGAGATTGATTAATGGCAACCATATCAACTTTTAAAGTTAGTGCTAGAGGTGCAGGTAATAGAGGTAGACAACCTTATATGGTTCAAACCACTATTGACTTTGGACACGCTGATCTAGATGCTCTTTCAGCAAATGACATTGTGGAAGCAATAGAAGTACCTGCTAATACAATGGTATTAACAGCAGGAGCAGAAATGATTGAGTCTGTTCAATCGGCTGCTGATGGCAATACTGTAAACCTCGGTTTTACAGGAGGTGGCACTCACTTAGGTGGCACAGATGTAACAGGATATGTATCTGCTATAGACATTGATGATAATGCATCAAACTTGTCTTCAGGAGTAGGTTACTTAACTCCTGCTGCAACTGCTGCTGACCCTGTTATTGTTACAACAGCTGCTGATACTATTGACCTTGAACTTCAGGCTACATCAACTGCACCAAATACTGGACAAATCCGTATTTTTGCAATTCTTGTAGATGTGGATGATTTATCACAAGGAAGTCAAAGCACTGTTCACTTTGCTGCTAATGGAGCAAATGAAGTAGACAGAGACACTTTAGCATAACTTATTTATATAAGTATATGTTTACGTTTAGAGGGGGTGGGGTGACTCATCCCCTTTTTACTATAGGAATAATAGCATGGCAGTTTCACAAACTAGAACAGTATATGTAGAAAGACAAACAACATCGTCAGATAGAACAGTACTTGTACCTTTTGAAAACCGAAAAGTATATGTAGAAAGACAAACAACAAGTGCCGAAAGAACAGTAAGAGTAGCAGCATAGGAGATAACAATGTCATTTAGATGGCCCAATAAAGACCCTGATGAACAATTAGATTATAGCATGGATTGGTCAAGATTTCTTGGAACTGCCACAATAAGTAGTGTAGTATGGTCAGTCAATAATTCAAGTGGAGTAAAGACTACTATAAGTGGTGGTGCTACAGTGAATGGTATACAAAATGTGTCACAAGCACAAAGTAGTGACAATCAAACTGCAACAATAAATTTAGCTTCGGGAACAAACAACACAGAATATACGTTCTTTTGTACGATTACAGATAATTCAGGAAGCCAAGCAGAACGAAGTGTTAAATTAAAAGTGAGGGATAAATAATGGCTTACAATTTTTTAGGATTAGTCAATCAAATAAATAGAAGATTAAATGAAGTAGAATTAACTTCTAGTAATTTTGCCTCTGCTTCAGGTTTCTATGCTCAAGCAAAAGATTCAATAAATTCATCTATACGATACATAAATCAAAACGAATATAATTGGCCCTATAATCATGTAACACAAGAAGACACTTTAACTGCAAACACATTAAGATATGGAGTACCTGATGATTCTAAGATATTAGATGTTAACACTTTTAGAATCAAAGAAAGCTCTACTCTAGGTGTATCAACAAAAAAATTAACAATACTTAGTTACGAAGAGTATTTAGAAAAATATATACATCATGAATACGATGAAGATAACAGTACCTCAGGTGTGCCTAACTTTGTTTTTAGAACACCTTCTCAAGAATATGGACTTGTCCCACCCCCTGATAAAGCATATACATTAATATATGAATATTACAGAATACCTGTTGATCTAGAAAATGCAACGGATGTTCCTATTATTCCTGAACGATTTGCTCACGTTATAGTAGATGGTGCAATGCACTATGCCTATTTATTTAGGGGTAATTCACAAGATGCTTTAATAGCAAAAGAAAAATTTGAAGAGGGCATAAAAAATATGCGTTCTTTATTGATAAACAGATATGACTATGTTAGGTCAACTATGATAACAAGAAGCTCTGTGAGTTCTACGTTAAATACTTGACAAATTTGACAAAATATGTAAAACTATATATATGGAAATAAATGGCAGATTCTTGGCAAACATTCCCCCTAGAGTTTAAGGGTGGCTTACTAAAAAACATCAGTCCTTTACAACAAGGTATTAATGCTCCGGGCAGTGCTACCGTTCTACAAAATTTTGAGCCTTCAATAGAGGGTGGCTATAGAAAGATAGAAGGTTTTTCTAAAGCAGATTCTAATGCAATAGCAGGAAGTGAAGGAAGCACTGTAAGAGGAATTGTAAGGTTTGGTGGAGCTATAATAGCTGCTAGAGAGACACACTTATATCGTTCTTCAGGAAGTGGTTGGACACAATTAACTGATTCTACTTCTTTTCCTGCATCAACTGCAACTGCTAAAGTCAATGGTGCAATTTCTAGCACTACATCCCTTGTTGTTGATAATAATAATGGCACTATTTTAGTAGGTATGGTTGTTACAGGCACAGGAATAACTGGAACAGTGACTGTGCAAACAGTTACAGACCAAAATAATTTAGTGTTATCAAGTAGTCAAAGTTTAAGTGACAATGTAGATTTAACATTTACCGAAAAAAGTCCTACTTTATCAGGTTCAGGTAGAGTAAGATTTGCAGAATATAATTTTACAGGCACAGACAAACTTTTCATAGTAGATGGAAATGATAAGCCTTATATTTTTACAGGCACATCATTAGCAAAACAAACTAGTTTAGCCAGTGATTTTTCAGGAGCAGACTTTGTTACTCTTCATTTAAATAGATTATTTGTTGCAATAGGTTCTACTATTATATGTTCAGGTGCAGCCAGTTCTACTAGTGATAATTTTAGTAGTAGTACATCTTTTCAGTTTGATGGCACAGTAACTGATATGATTACTTTCCGAGAACAATTAATTGTATTTTCTCAAAATAGTATTAAAAAATTAACAGGAAAGACTAATAGTGATTTTGCCATATTACCAATAACAGATGATGTGGGAGCAATAGCTCCTGATACAGTTCAAGAAGTTGGTGGTGATGTCATGTTTTTGGCAGCAGATGGATTAAGACTTCTTGGTGCGACTGAAAGAATTGGTGACTTTAGTTTAGCAGTTGTGTCAAAAACTATTCAGCCTGAGTTTGCAAAGTTTACTGGTAATTCAACATCTTTTTCTAGTATAACAATAAGAGAGAAAAGTCAGTATAGAATATTTGGATTTAATGCAGGTTTTACAGATGACGCTGCACTAGGCATAATAGGAACACAGTTTGCTGCTCAAGGTGGAGAGGGCATGGCTTGGGCAGAAACAAGAGGTATAAATTCTTTTGTAGCCACAAGTTCCTATGACAGTGAGACAGAGTTTATTTACTTTGCTAATAATGATGGGTATGTATATAGACTAGAATCAGGAAACTCTTTTGATGGAGGTGATATATCTGCTACATATCAATCTCCCTTTTTTCCTGTAAATGATCCAAGAATAAGAAAAACATTTTATAAATTAATATTATATACAGAACCTTCAGGAGGTTTAAGTGCTGATGTTAATTTAAAATTAGATTTTGAAAAAGATTTAGACTTTCAACCTGCAAGTATAACATTCTCAAGTCTAGCAGAAGGCACTTTTTTTTATAATGATAGCTCTAGTATATTTGCACACACAGGTTTAGTTAATAATGGGGGTGGCTATTCTGCGTCAGCTACAAGTATAGCAGTTGATAATTTAACAATAACAAGTGCTTCAGGACTTACTGTAGGAGATACATTTATAATAGGAACGACAACTCATACTTTAACTGCAACACCTACGATAACAGGTTCTGCAGGAAGTGCATCATCAAGTGCTTTTGTTTTTACTCCGGGTTTGGCAGCAACAACTGCAGATAATACAAAATTATTTATCACTAAACTTGATGGGGTAGGAGCTACGAAGTATGGTTCGGCAAATACACAAAGTCAATTTGAGTCACAGTTAATTGGTTCAGGTTTTACTGCAGCATTAAGAATAACTAGTGAAGATAAAAATCCTGCTTTTTCACTTGACTCTGCAACATTAGAATATACAACAAACGAGAGAAGGTAACATGGGAAATTCTTATACATTTACAACGAGTGGTAATATACAATCAGGTAGTATTGTTAGAGCCGAAGATTTTACTACAGAATACACTGCCTTACAATCGGCATTTGATAGCTCTAGTGGACACTCTCACGATGGTACAGCAGGAGAAGGTGGTCGTATTGAAACAGTAGGACCTGCAGGACAATTAGTTGTAACAGCTAGTGCTTTAACAGGCTCAAGTAGTAAACTTCTAAACTTAGGAACTAGCTCTAATTTATTACTAGATGTTTTTATAGCTGATGATAAAAAAATACAATTTGGAGATGCTCAAGATGCTACCATAGAATATGACGAAGATGGCACAGATAGATTATTATTTGCAGGTGCAAATATTCGTATTGCAAATACTAATAATATATTAGAATTTCGTGATGGTGATTTAAAAATACATTCATCAGGAGATGGTCAATTAGATATTGACGCAGATACAGAATTAGAAATAACTGCACCTACCGTTGATATAGATGCTTCAACTGCAGTTCTTATAAGTAATGACCTTAAATTAAACAGTGACTCTGCTATATTGTCGTTAGGAGATGGTGATGATGCCACTTTAACCCATGATGGCACTACAGGTTTAACTATTGCTGCAACTCCTATATCTATTGATTCTACTGGAGAACTACATTTAAACTCAACAACTGGTGATATCAAATTACAAGATGATGGAGTTGACCAAATTATTTTTGATTTAGATACCACATCAGGTGAAGTTATAATGAAACCTGCAGTAGATTCTGATGATTTAGTAATATCTCAACGTGATGGAACAGAAGTTATTAGGATTGAGGATGATGCAAGTTTAGGCTTGGTGGGTAACAAATTAAACATAGCAAACTCATCAAGTGATGTAATTATTAAGCCACTAACAGACTCAAAAGAAATTATATTTCAACAGTTTGATGGTAACGAAGTTGTAAGAATTGCAGACGATAGAAAGTTATACTTCTTTGACAAAGGAGATGAACACATTTCTTCTAATGGAGATAACTTGACTATTGCAGCAGGAACAGATATTAAATTATCTGCAGCTAATGTTAAGTTTACTACCGATGGTGCTATCTTGGGTTTTGGTGCAGACAATGAAGTAACATTAACTCATGTACATAATACAGGACTTACATTAGGTGGTACAACACCAACACTAACTATAGGAGATGCAGGAGCAGAAGATGCTAAAATAGTATTTGATGGTAATGCACAAGATTTTTATATAGGTTTAGATGACAGTGCAGACGACCTAATAATAGGAAAAGGTTCTGCTTTAGGAACAACACCTGCAATATCAATAGATGAAAATGTATTGGTAACTGTTGCAGATAATTTAACGTTAAAGTCTGATAGTGCAGTGCTAGGTTTTGGTGCAGGTACAGACACTACGTTAACCCACACCGATGGAACAGGATTAACACTTAATAGTACTAACAAACTAACATTTGGGGATACAGCAACATTTATTCATCAAAGTGCTGATGGAGTTATGACAATAGATGGTGAAAATACAATAGACCTTAATGCTGCCACTGCAGTTCTTGTAAGTCATGATTTAAAATTAGACAGTGATGGTGCTATCTTAGGCTTTGGTGAACATAATGATATAACAGTTACTCACGTAGCAGATACAGGTCTAACAATAACAAGTGTTAACACGGATGCTAATGCAGGTCCTGTCCTTGTACTTGACAGAAACAATGATAATGCTTCTAACAACGATATCATAGGAAGTGTGCAGTTTAAAGGTGATAACGCTTCTAATGCTTCAGTTATCATGGGTGAGATTAAAACAAAGATAACAGATACTACTGCAGGAAATGAAGACAGTGATGTTATTATTAGCAACATGGTTGCAGGTACTGCTACACCTCAAATTACTATATCATCAACAGGTGTAACTGCAAACGTAGGATTTTCCAATGCAGGTGACTTAACCGTTGGAGATGATTTACTTTTAAATTCAGATAGTGCAGTTATTAGTTTAGGTGCAGGTGCTGATGCAACTATTACACATGATGGCACAACAGGTGTAACTATCGCAGCTAACCCAATAACTATTGATTCAGGTGACGCTTTAACTTTAGATGCTCACACAGGTATATTTGTATTTAAAGATGCAGGAACTGAAATACTAAGATTCACTGAGGGAAATAGTGGAGATGTAACAATTAAACTTGCAACAAATGCTAAAGATTTAGTATTTACTGATAATGGTGATGCAACTAATATGAAGATACTAGATGCAGCAGCAGGTATAAATGTTCCGGGAGAAGTGCAGACAACTAAGATTGCTTTTACAGATGGTGATGATGCCATGACTGTTGCAGATGGTGGTAGTGTAACCTTCGCAGATGATGTAACAGTAACAGGTAGAGCAACTCCGGGAACAGCACCTTCTGCAGGAAGTGCTACAACGGGTACAGTTACTTTTGATTTAGCAACAAATAATAACTTTCATCTTACAACAAGTGGTAATGTTACTGATTTAACTTTTAGTAATCATAATGTTGCAGGACAAACAGGAACAATTAAATTTGTTAATTCAGGACATACTCTTGCTGTTAATGACATGGTAGCCATAAATGCAAGCACGCTAACAGCTTTACAAACAGCAGGAACATATATGTTAACATACTTGGTGACTGCTACAGGTGGTGGTGACAATACCATATTTATTAGTTCAACAGGAGCTTTAACATAATATGTCTTTACATCCAATAATAGGTTCAGGTGACCCTTCGGACACAGGTATTTACAATGGTGTTGTTACTAACTCACTTAGAATGAATGGGTCAGATGCTACTTTACAAAGAACACTTGTAAATTCCACAGATGGAAGTAGACAAAAAAATGTTTGGAGTTTTTGGGTTAAATTTGGTCTAGATAGTTCTCCAAATCCTTATTTTTACTCTAAAGGTAATGGTGGTGGTGTAGCAGATATAATTTATATAAGCCTAACTAGTCTCCAAAGATTATATTTTATTGGCTACGTAAGTGATAGTGTGACACATGAACTTACTACCGTGAGACAGTTTCGTGATTCTAATGCTTGGTATCATATTGTTGTTGCAGTAGATACAACACAAACAACTGATTCTAATAAAGTTTGTGTTTATGTAAATGGAGAGAAACAAACATTTGGCACAAACCCAAGTGGCAGTTCAGCTAATTATCCGGGTACAAATGCCCTATTAGCAATGAATTGGTATCAAACAGGTAATGCAGGTTCAACAATTGAACAAATTGGTGATTACTATGCTTCTCAAAGCTCAGACTACAGAATCAATGGTTGTTTAGCAGAGTATCATTCAGTTGATGGTTTGTCTTTTTTCTCGGATACAAGTGGAACTGAAAATAGTTCTTTTAACATCAACTCATTTGGCGAAACAAAGCAAGGTATTTGGATTCCAAAAGCATATAATGGAGCTCATGGCACTCAAGGTTATCATCTAAAGTTTGATAATGAAAGTGTTGCAAGTGCATCATCATCAACAGTAGGTGCAGACTCAGCAGGAAGTAACCATTGGACATCAAACAATATAGTAGTAGCCGATTGCAATAATTTTGATTCCCCTGAAAACAATGTTTGCGTAATAAACTCTGTGGATAGAAGGTACGGACACACTCAAGATGCAGCCAGTACTACTACTAATGGTTTATTATTAGCTACAGAAAATGGTAGCACTAGTAATCAAACACATCACTTTGGTACTCATATAATAAATGATGTCGTATCAGAGGGTGGTGTATATTTTGAGTTTAGAGTTGTTGCTATAGATGCTTCAAGATGTTATCTTGGTCTTGTTGCAACAAGCAGTTTTGAAAACAACTCTGCTAATGGTGCAGGAGTAGCTAGTTATCAATATCCAAGAAAATGTATGCTTCAACTTGGAGGAATGTATTTTCTGCATAATACAAATCAAACTGGTGCATCAGATGACATAAGAACTGGAAATACTGTTTTTAGTGCTACTGATATAGGGGGAATGGCAATTTTATCTAATGGTAAAGTTTTTATGCACAGAAATGGAACTTATCTAAAAGACTCAAGTGGTAATACTGGTAATCCCAACACTGGTGCGTACCCCTTACATACACTTGATTTGACCACTTATAAGTGGCTACCTTATTCAGGTTATTCAGGTGGAACATCAATACATTTTAATTTCGGTCAAGACCCAACATTTGATGCAGCGTCAAGTGTTACTGCACCTGACCCCGTTAAACGAGATGCGAATGGTATAGGTAAATTTTTATATGATGTGCCAACAAACTGTCTTGCTTTATGCTCAAGCAATATGCCCGACCCTGCTATAATAGAACCAAAAAACCATTTTGATGTGCTCAAGTATGTAGGTAATAGTGCTAATGATAGCAGTGGTTCTACCCAAAGCATTTCTGGACTTGACTTCAAACCTGATTGGGTATGGATCAAAAACAGAGATACAAATGCAGATCATAGAACAGTTGATAGCAGCAGAGGACCACAAAAAACTCTTTATATATCTGGTGGTTCTTATTATGAAAACGAAGGTGCTGATGGCACAGATGGTATAACTTCATTTACTGCTGCTTCTACAAGTGGTGCAGGAGGGTTTTCTGTTGGTCAACACACTGGATTTAATAAAAATACTGATGATTTTGTGGCTTGGAATTGGTTGGCAGGAGGAACATCACCATCAAAAACCTATAAAGTTGTAGTTGTATCAGATAGTGGAAATAAATATAGATTTAGAAATAGTGCAGATGATGCAACATTTGCTCAAAGTGCAGTTACATTAGATTTGCAAGAGGGTGGTACATACACTTTTGATTGGTCTGATTCTACTGCACAATCTCACCCTATTAGATTTTCATTAACAGCAGATGGAACTCATGGTAGTGGTTCAGAATATACAACGGGTGTTGTAAAAGATGATAGTGCTTACAAAACTACAATTACAGTAGCTAGTGGAGTTGCAACATTATATTACTATTGTCAATATCATAGTGGAATGGGGGGTCAAGTAAACACCAACACGACACATGGTTCAACTAACTTTGATGGCTCTATTTTATCTGTAGTGCAAAGTAACACAACAGCAGGGTTTAGTATTGTTACGTTCACTGGGAATGGCTCAAATGATGCAACCATTGGTCATGGAGTACAAGTTAATGATACAGCAAAAACACCTGCTATGATTATCACTAAAAATAGAGATGAAGCTCAACAATGGAGAGTACATCATCAAGAATTGCCAGACAATTATATATTATATTTAGCAGAAAATTATCATCAAATTGCTCCTAATGGTTCTAACAATGGATATATAAAAACAGTTGGTGCGACTACTTATTCTACTTATCAATCAAATGCAGATTCTCTTGGAGTAAATGGTAGTAGTGACAAAATGGTATCATATTGTTTTGCAGAAGTAGATGGTTATTCAAAATTTGGTGGTTACAATGGAAATGGTGCTGATAATGATGATGGTGTGTTTATTTGGACTGGATTTAGACCAGCTTTTTTAATGTATAAAAGAAATGATGCAAATGGACCTTGGCTAATTGACGATAGCACTACTCAACCCTTTAATCCAGATAGTAATTATTTAGTTGCTAATACAACAGATGGAGAGGGTGACACAGGTGAAAATGATGCAGGACATATTTTTGACATGTACTCAAATGGTTTTAAACTAAGAAACACTAACACTGACAGAAATGCTCAAGGAGGTGATTTTGTATACATGGCATTTGCTGAACAACCTTTTAAGTATGCAAACGCAAGATAGGAGATAAATATGGTTTGGAAAATAACAGATGGTGATGCAGTTGCTCCCGTAGGTAAAATGTTTACTACAAAAGGAGTAAAAATACCCCCTACATGGAGTTCATGGACTAGTGAAAATAAAAAAATACATGGTTTATATTGGGAAGATGACCCTGTAGTAGAAAAATTTGATAATAGGTTTTATAATTCTGTAGGAAAAGAAAAAAGTTTGACTGATGTAAATGCAGTTGATGATAAAGGGAAAGCAATTATTGATGTAAGAACAGGTAAACAAGCAGTTGAATTGGGTCTTAAATCTATTTGGATAAGTAGAACAAAAGCAACTGCTAATCAGTTACTTTCAAAATCAGATTGGGAAGTTACCAGAAAAGCAGAAAAAGGCACTGCTATGGCTAGTGCAACATCTACATACCGAGACAAAGTTAGAACTGCTTGTGATACAATAGAAACCAAGATAAATAATTGTTCTAAACTATCCGAGTTTATAGCTTTGTTTGATGCTCCTGTAGATAGTGACGGTGAGGTAACAGGAGCAAATGCTCCTATATATGATTTTCCTGATGAGGTATAAATGGAAATAGACGCAATGTTATTTTGGAACATAATCTTAACAATGGTTGTTGTACCATTTGGGTGGGCATTTAACAAAATGTTCCAAGAAGTAAAGCGTATACAAATACTCTTAAACAAGACACGAGAAGAGTATGCACGTAAGGATGATGTAAAAGAAGATATGCATAACCTTATGGATGCACTAAAAAGACTAGAAGATAAATTAGATAAAATTTTAATGGGAAGTAGATAATGGCAGTATTTAAAGCATTTAAACCTAGTGGAATGGAGAAAATAGCTCGTTCTATGGGGTATCAAGGTGATATGATTTCATTCCAAGACTTTTTAGCTCAAGATCCTAAAAGACAACAAAAAATGAATGACTTTACAATGAAAGCACAACAGATGGCTAAAGGTGGAATTGTAAAAATGCAAGAGGGTGGGGATACTCCACCTGATACTACACCTACCACTCCTGCCTCAACTAGACCCCTAACCCAACAAAATATACCTCAAGCTAATACTCCTGAAGGTGCTTCTATTGGGGATGTTACTGCAAATCAAATAACTAATCCCGGTTTACCTGCAGGTGCTACAGTAGTTCCTGTTGGCACACAAGTAACAGGTGAGCAACAAATAAGTGGAGACACAGGGCAATTAACAGGTAGTGTAGATGTTAATCCTGCAACAGCGACAACAACATTAGCTACTCAACCTCCGGGTGGACAGGCTAATCTAATGACTGCAGAAACTAAATCTGAAGAGATTAACAGTGCTTTAGATGCCCTGAATGCTTCTCAAACTGACCCTAATGATCCACGTTCAAAAGTTTTAGCAGCAGAAAAAACAGATTCTAGTGTTAGTAATTTAAATGCTGCTCAAGGTAAAGCACATATACTTGAAAACCCTATGCAAAGGGAAATACAAGATGGTGAGTTAATAGAGCCAACATTTAATGCAGAAAAAGCAGCAAAGTTTTCAGAACAAATTCAAGCAGCCACTGCAACTCCAACAGAAAAAGCTACAGTACAAGGTCAACTTTCAGACTTAATGAAGCAGTTTGAAGGTGGTAACACCCCTGCTTGGGCATCAGGTGCTATGAGAGCAGTTGCAGAACAGATGTCTGCAAGAGGACTATCTTCTAGCTCAATAGCAGGACAAGCACTCATACAAGCTGCTATGGAATCTGCTTTACCTGTAGCTATGGCAGATGCAGGAACATTTGCAAAGTTTGAAGCACAAAACTTGTCTAATAGACAACAAAGAGCAATGTTAGCTGCAGAACAAAGAGCTAACTTTATAGGACAAGAATTTAATCAGGCATTCCAAGCTAGAGTTATGAACTCTACAAAGATATCTGATATAGCAAACATGAACTTTACTGCAGAACAACAAATAGCTTTGGAGAACTCTCGTGCAGTAAACAGTATGAATTTAGCTAACTTGTCAAATGCACAAGCATTAATAATGGCAGAGGCAGGTGCATTAGCACAGTTAGATATGGCTAATTTAAATAATAGACAACAGGCTGCAGTAATGAACGCACAGTCATTTTTACAAATGGAAATGGCTAACTTATCTAACCTGCAACAAACTAATATGTTTAAGGCTCAACAAAGAGTACAATCCTTATTTACAGATCAAGCTGCCACGAATGCTGCAAGACAGTTTAATGCAAGTTCACAAAATCAAGTAGATCAATTTTTTGCTAGTTTAGCAACACAGGTATCCCAATTTAATGCTACTCAATCAAATGCACAAGCACAATTTAATGCAGGACAAGTTAATACTGTAGAAAGATTTAATGCAGAACTCAATAATCAAAGAGACCAATTTAATGCTCAGAATCAACTTGTTATAGCTCAGAGCAATGCTACATGGAGAAGGCAGGTTGCTACAGCAGATACGGTGGCAGTTAATCGTGCAAACGAGTTGAATGCAAATGCTTTACTTAGCATGTCAAAAGAAGCCTATGATAATTTATGGCAATATTACGCAGATACTATGGAATGGGCATGGACAAGTGCAGAGGGTGAGTTGGATAGACTTAATAAACTTGCTACTGCTAATATATCGGCAGATGCTATGACAAAAGCAAGTGAAATGACAGCAGATGCCAAGGCAGCATCAGGTCTTGGTAGCTTAATAGGTTCTGTACTAGGTGCAGGAGTGAACACTGTTGCAGGAAGGTTATTTATTTAATGAAATCAACTATAGACACAAACAGAAAATCTTGGTTTATTACTGATAGAAACATAAAAATGTATCAACAAAATAATATGGATAAACCATCTAAATCTGAAGGTAAAGGTTTGTTAAAAAGGCAAAGTACAATGGTTAGTAGAGAAGATACTTTAGACACTAGCTCAAAGTACGTTATGGCTATACGAGAGGCTTTTCAAAATAAAAAAGGGGAAAAAGATGTCAATAAAACTTGAACCTGAATTAGATGCTCCAATAGCAGGTATGGCACTAACACATGAGTTAGGAGCTAGACCTTGGCAAAGTCCACCTCAGTTTCCTACATTAGAGGAAGCTGCAGACTTTTATTTAACTAGAATAGGAGATGATAAATTAATGTATAATGTTTTATCTGTAGCAGAAAGTGGTGTAGCCATACCAACTATAGCAGAAACACTAACATTCGCAGGTGTTATGGAAGGAAAACATACTATAGATATTGCAGTTTTAGTGAATCCTATTATAACAGAATACATAAAAGGTTTAGCAGATACTGCAGGTATTAATTATATGATGGATGCTCAAGAAAGTTATACAGATATGGACATAACTGAATCTGACTTAAATAGAGTAGAACAAGATTTACTCAAAGATGGTATGTTAACTAAAGATGTAGTTGAAGATTTAAAAGAAGATGTAACTCAAGATATTCCTAAAAGAGGACTTATGTCTAGAGAACCTATAGAGGAGGAGATGCAATGAGTTTATTCGGTTCATTAGGTACTTTTAGAGGTTTAGCTATTGCAGGAGGATCAGCAGTAGAAAAAATAGAGGCTTTAGAAAAAGAAAGACAAGATAAAATATACGATGGCTTCAAAGCATGGGTAGATAAAACTGTGCCTAGAGCAGGTGAATACAAAACTAAAGCAACAATATTAAGAAGAAAAATAAAAGATCAATTAGAACAGGTTGTTGATAAATACTTTGTTGATACAAACTTAACTGATAGTCAAAAGGTTGCAGCAAGTAGAGCTTTATTGAAAGATCATGGTAATAAAATAGAAAATATAGATAAAGCGTATGAGCAGAGCAGTGCTTTAAGTCAAATAGTGTATAATCAAGCTAGTGATGCATATAAAAAGAAAAATAAATTTATACCATTGACTACAGGTGCATTTGTAAATAGCAGATTAGCGAATCTAGGTAATTTAAAAACAAAAGAGACTATGGATGATGCTGCTCTATTTACAACACGTACAAACTTAGGGGACTTTAATGAAAGTCCTGAAGGTATAATAAAGGCATTAAGTATATATGATGGTTCTAATATTTTCCGTACAGGTTTTGATGAAGCACATTTAAGAAATGTAGCTACTGAATCTCTACCTTCAGGTATGGAGGAATTTAGAGGTCCTATGCCTGAACTTGCAAGAGTTGAAAGACAACCAACAATTAGCACTCTTGATGCAATGAAAGAAGTACAAGCATATGAATTGAATGAAGCTAAGTTAGGTAAATATATTTCCGATATTAAAAAGAATACTGGTTTAGATCCATATAAGTGGAAAGTATCAGATTGGAGAAACAACTACAAGACTGTTATCGCTGATGCAGTAAATAAAACTGACTTTAACTTTGGTGCAATATCTTTTGCTCAAGATGGTAGCGTCTTATTACCTATGGGTCAAGGTGTAGAAAAAGAAGGTTATGAAAAAGCTAAACAAGCAGTATTAAATAGTAGTTTTGCTAACTTTGTAAAAGGTGCTATAAGTGCAAAGCAACAAGATAGTGCTCAATTTTTAGCCACTGCAATACCTCTTGCTAACAATGTTAGTGCTGTTGAAGTGCCTATAATTAATCCAAACAGACCTCGTACCAAAGACAATATTAACTATTCAATGTTATTGAGTGGTCATGTATATAAATTTGGTGGCGTGAGAGGTATTTACATGAGAACAAATCCTAAGGCTGAAGACCCTATGAAGCAAGGTGTCTTTGAACCAATACCAAGGTAGATAAAATGAGTGCAGTTTCAGCAGAGACCTTTTTTAGTGAAGATACTGAAAAAGATGATTCCATAAAAGTTGCTTCTAACACTATGTCTACAGATGAGTTTTTTAGTGGTAAAAAAAAATCAGGTGTAAGCAGTGTTACGCAACAAGGAGTTTCTAATACACTTAGTGCAGAAGATTTTTTTAGTCAAAAAGATACAACACAAACAGTTGTAACTCAAGAAAAAGACCCTGTAATATTACCTGCATTTAAACCAAAGATGACTCAACTACAATTAATAGACATGTACTCAAAAGAGTTTCCTGACTTTTTTGAAGACGGTAAATTAATTGATAAGATAGGTGCAGAGGAAGCAGGTATTGTCACAGAAGTGACTACAACAGAAGATGGAACTCCTCTTGCTCCTGAATTATACTCCCTCCGTTACAGAACTAAAGATGAACTAGAACAGTTTAAAGAGAATGTAACAAAAGCAAAACTCCCCTTACGTTTTAAAAATTATGTGTCTGTTGAAGAACAGACAAAAAATATGCTCAAGGAAGACTTATCAAAGCGACCTATATTTAGGACATATGTAAATACCTTTGGTGAAACAGGTCTTGATGCCATAGGTTATTTTATGAATGCATTTAATTATGTAAGAGGAGCAACTGCAGATGCCTATCAATCTGTTCATGAAACTATTGATGAGTTGACAGATGGTGGTGCAACTAAAGCCATAAATATGGATGCAAAGACTGCTGCAAAAAGATTTACAGGGGATGTAGGTGCTGCCCTTGAGGTAACTGAGGCTGCTCCTTTCGTTAAATTAGCTGCCACAGTTAAGACTGCAAAAAAGGCTGCAGACGAAATAGCTAATGCAGAGATTAAAAAACAAAAGAAAATATTAAAAACTGCTACTGTAGCACAAGCATTGCATGATAGAAGATTTAACACACAAAAAATAAAACAGGCAACTTATACTGCAGAAGCTAAAGCAAAGCAAAAAGCTAAAGAGGTAGCAGACAAAAACTTAAAAATAAAAGAAAATTTAATTAAAGCATTTGAACAAAAGATAGGTGCTAGAAGCACAGGTGACATTGATAATATCATTGACCCTGATAAATTAATATCTAAAATGGCTTTTGGTAGATTAACACTAGATCCTGCAAAAGCTAGAATTGTAGGAAAGAATCAAACTAAAGAGATAGCTAATACTAATTATAAAGAATATGTAGATGACTTACAAATGCTTGGAATTAAAGAAAATCCACTACTTAATCCTATACTAACCGAAGATGCTTTAGATCCATTAGTTGCTATTGTTCACGATCTAAGTAAGAAAAATCCTAATGCTTTTGGTAAAGGTCAAACTTTAATTGATGACTTATTTAAACTTACAGTTAATAAGGAGTTACAGGCAAGTTCTGAGTTAACTGATTTACTAGTAAAGTATAATTTACCTTATGAAAAATATATGTTATCAGTTATAGGATCAGGATCAGACGCAGGTTCTGTTCTTCAAAAGTTCTCTCAAATGAAGAAGGCACAAAGAGTTGGTGAGAGGCTTATCCACGCAGAGGAAATGAAAAAAATTAACGAGAAGCCTTTAGCTTGGAAATATTGGTTAAGGTTTGTTAACATAGGTAGAGGTGCTATGGTTACACAGATAGCAACCATGGCTCGTAATATAAGGTCTGCTCTATATCGTGCTCCCATGGAAGGATTGGGAAATGTTATGGATACTGCTGTATATCAAATGGGAAATGGTTCTTTTCTAAAAGGCACTGCTCAACTTATGAGTCCTAAAAATTGGAAAAATAGTTTTATGCATATGCGTTATTTGTATGATGATATGGGTGACTACAGAGAGTTTTCAGAATTTTTACTAAACCGACCTCAGTTTGCAGATGGATATGAAAAATTATATAACACCTTGAATGAGATTCAAAAGGTAACAGGTAGAGGTGAGGCTACTAGTCGCTTTGGTAAAACTATAGATTTTTTATTAAGTGAAGGTGAAGACTTTGTAAATATGTTAAACTTCGCTAACAGATGGCAAGAACACTTAATACGAACCTCTTACTTTGATTCAACTTTAGAAAATTTAGTTAGGAAGGAGTATGGTTTAGATTTTATAAAAGAGTTAGAAGGGGGTAAACTTAATGACTTTTTAGAAAACGCTAGTTCTGTAAAACCAAAAAATGCTAGAAGATTTGAAGAGTTAGTTACAGACTCCATAGAAAATGCTTTGAGAAACACGTATGCATCACAACCTCAGATAGGTGTCTTTAGAAGTATAAGTAATGCACTAGCTAGGTCAGGTCTTACTGCATTGCCTATGGCTGCTTTTCCTAGATTCTTTTTTACTTCACTTGAATTAATGGGAAAATATGCAGGGGGTGCATATTTAGGTGTTCCGTTAAGAAGAATACTTACTCAAAAAAAAGTATTTTCAAAGTTAGATGATGTAGATAGAGATTTAATAACTAAAAATATAGTAGGATTAGGTGCTTTGTACGCTATGATGGAATATGATAAAAGCCAATTTTCTGCAAAAGATTATAGAAAGATCTTGATGGGTGAAGGAAAAGAAATAGATTCAACACCTGAATTTCCTGTAAGACAATTTAGATATCTAGCTAGATTAGCTAATGTATTTTTAGAAGGGTATTCTACTGATCCATCTGCTAAAACTTCAGAAAAATTTAAAAATGGATTTGATATGCTAGGCACTACAAATTTATTGAGTGGAAAAGAAATATTAGAAACTTTTTTAGGTAGTAATTTAAGAGTAGGTAGGGAGTTTTCTGTAATAGAAGATTTTGCTAAAATAGTTTCCGACAGTGATTTAACTAAAGACGAAAAAATAGGAACTGGTGTCGGATCTGGTTTAGGTAATTATATACAAAGATATGTAGTTCCTTATGGAATGGTCATTGATGCTGAAAGAGCATTAGGTCTTAGAACAGATATGACAAAAGAAACTGCCGAAGAAACAGACTTAACATTTTATGGTGCTTTTAAAAAAGCATTTACTAGACCTTTTAGAAGAAGAGGTCTAATGTCACCTGCAGATGAAGCACAGTTAAATGATAAGGTATATGCCTTTGACCCTGATGGCAAAAAAAGAATAAATCCGGGTATGAAATTAGCTTTTGGTTTATCCTACTATGAACAAGATCCACCACCTGCAGATATATTTAAACAATTTGGTTTTGATACTTTTGAATTGTCTTCAAAAGCAGGTTCTGTATTTGTAAGAGATAGACAAAATAAATTACTGCAAATAGCTATACCTGCAATAGCCGAGGTAGTCAAATCAAAAATAGATAGTAATAATAATTTGTCTGATGATGATCCTAATAAGTTAAATAGAATAGAATTGAGAAAAGACATTAGATCTTTTATAAAAGACAATATACAAGGTGCTAAAGAATATTTTGGAGATCTTAAATACTTCTTTCCAGTAAGAAAAGAATTAAGTGCAGAAGAAAAAAGATTTGAAGTGTCCATGGGTTTATTTGAACAACAAATAACTTCTTTTAGAAGAAAACCACCTTTATTTAGAAGTAGAGCAATCTCACAATTTAAAAAGTTATTTGATAGAGATATTGTAGTTACACCTACTTATCCTGAAGATATATTAGATAAAGATGGTAAGGTGTTATATAAAAAAGGCTCTCCCAATATGGACATTACAATAATGCAAGAATTAGGTAAATCTAAAGATCAAAATATATTTAAGTAAATAAAGAACGCATGATACCCATGGCTAATGAAGCACATGCTACC
>CEQB01009844.1_pt1 | contig 21900 bp, 36 predicted proteins | sample 530581 | NCBI WGS metagenome assembly CEQB01 (sample SAMEA2620588, study PRJEB7988) | marine metagenome | biome: marine biome (ENVO:00000447); feature: deep chlorophyll maximum layer (ENVO:xxxxxxxx); material: "saline water (ENVO:00002010), including plankton (ENVO:xxxxxxxx)" | depth 75 m
CACAGTTGCTATTTTTGCACCATTTATATCGAGAGAATCGTTTCCAGTTTGCTCAGCAGATTCTGCTAAAAACTTAGTAACATGACTAGGGTTTTTTGATATTAGCTTACTAGTAACATCAATTACTCCGTCTCTTAAAAATTGAGTTAATTCGTCTTGAGTAGGCACGGTGCTTCCAGTTAAAGTTAAGCCCGTATATCCTTTTACCTGTGCTTCAAATGTCGCCATTATTTTCCTGCAATATATTTATTAGATACAACTCTAAAATTTAAACTGCTTGACATTTTTTTGTTTTTCATGCCGTAGGATTTTCTCATAGATCCTGTATTTAATTTTTGACCGTCTTTCCCATTTCTTCCAGATACATCAGAAGCTTTATTTATTGTTAAAGTATTTGCCATATTATCTCCTTAATTACCCACCCCCCTAGAGAAGAACCCATCTTCAGTAGGAGGGTAGGATTTATTTTATTTAACTGATCGTAATTCCAGCTGCGACTTTTCCAAGTCCACCAACTATATACCATGCAGAGCCGTCACAAACAAGTTTAACCCAGTCGCCAGCAACTGCGTTGCCATCAACAAAGTTAACTTGTGTATCAGTTCCGTCAGAAGTATCAGCTGTATCATCGGTTGCACCAGCAGATACGCTACCTAAAACGTAATCTGATGAAGAGGCCGAAGATACAGCATAGTCAGCACCACTAGGAGCAGTTTTTACTACAAATGTAGCATTCCACCCAGCATTTCCTGAAGCGGCAGGCAAAGTAGTCGTAAAGCCACCAGCTAGATCTAAGAAAAAGATCTTGCCACTATCGCCTACGCCTAATGTACTTGCAGCAGTTAAGGATTCGCAGTAACTGCCATCCCAACCAGCATTTGCACCTAACTTAGCCATTATCTACCTCCTAAACCAGTTCAACGCTAAAAGCGTCTATTCTGAACTCGTTATCAGCATGTGCAACACTCCAGTCTACATTTAAAGCTACAGGAATACCTGCAGTTGTATCTTTACTTGTAAGAGATGTAGTACCTATTACTACAGTAGCTCCAAGAGCATCTGTTCGCAATTCAGATATAGCTGTCATAGTTCCAGAAGAACCTATAGAAGTTACATGAACATCTGCCCATGCATACACTACATCGTTATCATCTACATTAAGAGCTGCTCCAGTAGCAATAGCTGTTCCGCCAAAGTTAAGAACAGGAGTTAAAGTATCTGTGCTATTATTATCAATAACAGTTCCAAATACTTTTATTCTAACTATGTCCCCTACTTCTAACTTATTAGCTGGAATAACCATAGAGCATATATCTGCAGCATCTGTAGTATTTTCATGCTCTCTACCAGTTCCTGCTTCAGAATATAGCCTTTCTCCAACTCTACTGTCGAAGGAGTTTTGTCCGTATAAAGGATTTTTCATAAAATTAACTCCTTATACCCAAAGGGCGTGTGTTTCAGGGCAGCACCATTCCATACCAGCTTCAGTAAGGATTTGGTCCACTCTACGATCGACTCCAGAGTTCTCTAAAGTTTGAACTCCTACGTAGACACCTGTGTCTCTGTTAATACCATTACCAACTAATGGACGATATGCACAATACTTCATGTTAATACCAATCATTTTAACATTTGTACTGTCTAAGTGAACGTTTCTTGCAACATTCATATCACCATATACAGTTGAAATAGTTGAAATATCTACTCCAAACACTTTCTTCTTACCTGTTAGAGACATTTCTGCTCTTAGGTTAGGAGATTGCTCTAGATTGTTTTGGAAGTATCCAGATAGTTTATGCAACCAATTGTAAACTGCTGTATTGCAGAAAAATACAGTTGAGCCTGCATTGTTATATCTAGGGTCTAACATTGCTGATAGATCATCCAAGAAATCGTCTTGTGTTTTTGTTGAAGTATTTAAACTGAATGAGTTTCCATAAGTAGAAATATAGTCAACAGCTCCTTGAGTTGTACCATAAGTAGCACTTTGAGAACCAAATAATAAAGAATTCTCAATATCCCATTTATGCTCAATAAGCTTTTCTTTCCATATTCTAGCCCATTCGTTACCTTCATACTTAAGAACAGTAGCTCTATCTGTATTATTCATCACTGCTGATGTTTTCCAGATTTGAGTTTGTCCGTGAGCAGTACTGTAAGGCTGATCTTGCCATGTTTCTGGGTAACCAGAGCCAGCAGCAAAAGCGCTACCTACTACATAAGTCTTAAAAGATTCCATGAATTCAGTAGACTTTGCTGTAGATGTTACAGTAGCATCATATCCTAAACCACCACCTGCAGTACCAGTTTCATCTGTGCTTACCGCTGAAGTAAAGTAAACTGAAGATGCTCCTTTAACACAAGTAGCATTTACAATTGCTTTATTTACTGTAGCAGATGCAGATGAGTTAACTCCTTGAGTATCTAAATCTACGCTATTAATTTTCCATAGCGAATATCCAGAAACTGTACCAGCAATAGAATTAGCATTGCTAGAAGCATGAGGTATTTTGATTAATTGGCCAGGAATAAAAAACTGAGGCTGTGTTCCTTCAATACCTTCTGAGTAATCTACTACTTGACCATATATATTTGTTTGGTTACCGTTACTATTGTAATCAGTAAAGAATCCAAAAGAGTATATGTCACCCGCTGATGGTGATAAAGCTGAGTCTGTTTCTACTCCTGTTGCAGGTACAGAACCAGCACTTGAATCATAATCAGCCATATAGGCATATCTTTTGGTATATGATGAACGTTTTTCAGTAAACTTGAAAGACGGATCATCGGTAGGCTTCTTAGAGACCATACTAACAAACCTAAAGAACGGATCTTGAGCTAAAGCTAATTCAGATACGTAATCACCAAAGTTATACTTTCGTCTTAACGCACCCGTATTTAACTGTACAGAAGATTCGCCTCTTTCTATTGAACCAGAAGTATAATTACTTCCAGTTACACTTAGACTATCTGACATTTGTCTATCTCCTTATTATTTAAATTAAGTTTAGATAGACTTTAATATAAATTATATTAGTCTACCCAAACAGGTTATCTACACTATCATCAAAACCGAGAATATTTTCAAAAACATTTCTGTCTTCACTTTTAGTCTCGCCTTGACTATTTGCTCCACTAGCAGAAGTAGGCATATTTCGCACATTCTTCATCTGGTTAATCATATCCTGTTTGGCATTGTCAGCGACATTTTTAGCTGCTTTATCTTTATTTAAGAGAAAATGAACATCATTTAACGTCATCTTATGTTGTTTGGCCTGACTCTTAAAAGCGTCATATTCTTCTTGAGTCATGTTTTTCTCTTGCATAAATCGCATTTCTTCTTCTTTTAGCGCACGAGCTTTTTGCATTTGCACAGCTCTTTGTTGCTCTTGCTGAAAAATGGTATTAACTCTTTGCTGAACCATACCATCTACATGTGCATTCATAACTTTAGCACTATCAGAATCAGGGTCTGTCATAGCTTCTTGTTGGTCAAAAACAAAATCTTCACCAAGGTCTAATTGCTCTTGAATAGATTTTGCTGGTGGACCTCCATTTTGAAGATATTCTCTGACATGATTAACTAGCCCACTATCTTGCTTCATAGCATCGAGAACAGGTACAAAAGCTTCCACTTCTTTATACTTGTCTCTCCATCTAACGGCTTCTCGACTACTGTCTTTGTATCTTTTTTCCCAGTTAGAACCGTTACCTAACTGATCCACATTATTGGAGCCAATGTCTTGTGTATTGTGGGTTACCTGTTCGGGGCCACTTGTTTGACTTTGGGTTGCCTCAGCGTTTTCTGGCATATCTTGTATACCACTATTTACTGCATTTTCTAATCCGTCAAAAAAGGCTTGAGAGCCTGATGAAGTATTTTCTACTTCTTGTGTCTGGGTTGCTTCTGCCGATTCTAATGTATCAGCTTGCATTCCAATCTCAGGGTTGCCGCCACCTTGCTCTTGATCTGTCATAGTTTTCCTCCCTATTTAACAGTTTTTTCCTTGCTTATATTACTCAGACTTTTCTGAATTTTCCAAGCTATTTTTATAATTTTGTAACATATCGTTAGCTCTAGCCTTAACTAGCTTACCTTCATTGAGAACACTGCCCTTAACATTATCCATCATTGCTTGAGCTTTTAAGAGGTCTTTGTTTAGCTTATTATTGCTAGCTAGTTCAGCTTTTTCTATGTTAGATTTAACCTCTTCTTTCTTTTTATTAATCTCAACTGTAGCTTGCATAGTTTTGTTTTTTATGCCAGCCTGTACAAGTTGTCTCTCAAGTGTCTCTATAGTGCCATCTTTATCTTTTAATGCTTCAGATAATTGACTTAATTGACTTTGCATTTGAGAATACATACTCTTTCTTTTAACGATACTTTCTTTGTTTCTTAAATCTGTTTCGGCTAATACGGCTATATCATCAACAACTCCTAACTGCATTAACTGTTTTAATTCTTCAAGATAAGCCCATCTATTAATAGGCAATGTAGAGCCTGATATAATTCTAACATCATATTTTAATGCAGATATATCCATCGATTTGCCCACAGCCTCTCCCATATCATTATATATAGGTATATTAATTTCTTGAGTTTTCCCTTCTCGTATTGCATTTGGCTGCAATATTCTAAATCTTTTATTAGCAGTATATGTTGCTTGACAAAACTGAAAAACAAGCTGTCCTAATTGTTTTAAAGCAGGTTCCATAGAAGTAGTCATCCATTGCTTTATTCTTCTTGTCCCATACTCATCCATAGCTAACATGCCTCTATACGTTTCAGCTCCACCACCACTATCTCCCATCATAGAGCTATATATACCAGCTAAATACTCCATATCTTGTTTACCTTGCTGAACTATACTATAAAAAGCATTCGATAAAGGCATTGGTTGTATTGGTGTAGGAGGTGTTACTCCTGGTCTAATCGGAAGCAAAGCTCCTGGACTAGAAGAATATTTCTCCCAAAGCTCTTCGTCTATCCCACCTTCTTCATACATCCATCTTAAACTACTACCTAAAGAAGCATTATGCACCATAATTTGGTGAGATTTATTTATCTCTTGTTGTTTTCCTATTAAAGGAGCTACTGCGCTCATAGGAAAAGGTGTTCCAGTCCATTTAAAATGAAACGGAACTATTGGATAGTCTTTTACAGTTTCAGGTAAAACTTTTTCATATAAAACTTTATCGCCCGCAACGCATGTTTGTTTTAATCTTACAGTGTAGAATTGAACACTATCAACTATATTTTTAGCAAAACTTTCTTCTGCCATCATTATGTTAAATTCTTTTTCTGAAACTATTACATTTTCTATCTTTGATGCTTCTGATTGCAATTTGCTCATACATTCTTGTTGGTATGATTGAAGTTGTTTCTGCATCATTTCTTGCGCTTTTGTAAGCTCTAATTGATATCTTTCAGGCAACATTTTTCCAGATTGAACAGCTGCTTGCATTTCTTTATCTTGCTCTAAAAGCTGTACTTGCATTTCCTGTTGCATTTCTTTAACCATAACTTCGCATTGTTGAGCTAATTGCTTTAATTGCTCTTCATTTGGAGGTATTCTATAAAATACGCTCATATTAGAAACTTTTATCTTCTCATATATTTCAAAAAATTCAACAAGAGGATCTTGCTTACCATCTGCAGTTATACCCATTCCAATTTGCTCATTACTATCATTATAAGCAAATAAAGACTGGTCATCGTCTCCTAATGGTCTTTGCGAATAAGTTCTTTGTTGCTGTTCGCTACTATTAGAAGCATTAATTTTTCTTTTAGCATCTGGGAAAAGTTTAATTAAATGATTTTTAGGAAGTATTTTCCTTATCATTACGTAGGCTGCATCTTTAAAAAGCATATCTCTTGACTTAGGGTCTACATAAACATCAAAAGGTTCTGGTTGTTGCAATACAACTTCACCCATACCATTGTCTGCATCTCTATCTACAGTAACTAGCATATACCCTATGCTTTTTGTTATGCAATCATTTACAGCATTATTATATAAGGTAGAGCCATTAGAATGATTCCAGACATAATCAGCTAAGTCTGATATAACTGTAGCAACATCTGTATCTGAGCCATCTACACCTACTGCTTGCCATCTTGGATTATTTGCTGTTGCGTAAAAATTCAACATTTCTACTACAGGCAATATCCTGTTTACAGTAAATGTAGGCATTCCTTGTTCTTCTAAAGACTGCTTTTCATTAACAGTCAATTGATCGTCATGAGCAAATTCATAACCTTTTTGATTGATAGATTCCCACTGCTTTCTCGTCCAGCTATTTGCTAGATCGTACAGCTGTCTTACTTCATCGGCTCTTTTCTTTTTTGCCATTTTTCTCCTACTTATCTATATTATATAGCATGTAAATTGTACCCAAACTTAAAAAAACTAATGCCATTATCAAAGTCATTTATAATCTTTTTAAATTATTAATAATATCTTTTTCTACAGGTATAGACTTTCTGGTACTTAAAAAATCAAACCATTCATGTATAGCTTTGTCTATCTTGTCTAACTCATCTTTGGTTTCATATATTCCAAAATGCCTCATATCCTTTTCATTCCTCCAATCACCTTTGTGCATTGAAGGTACTAATACGGCAGGAAATTTATCATCTGGATTTTCTGCTACACTAAAATACTGTGTAAGTATATTAGAGGCCTTACCTTCTTTTGTAAAGTTTTCAACCATAGGAAACTCTTCAAGACTTAGTTCATAATCCCCAGTATATTTAATATCTTTACCAGTATCTTTTAACCATTGATCAAATTCTTTATTCATTCTCTTATCTCAAAATGTGGGAAATCGTCAAAACGATTATCCTTTACTCTAAAGTCCATATCCCAATCTCCACCCCATCTTAACTTGATACCCATGCTACGAGCAATGCCAATAACAAACCCTGCAAAAAGAGTTTGTCGCTCCCTATCACTCCAATCCACTGGATAAGGGGTGACGTCCACAGCACGGCTAGGGGAAGAATTATGCCTCCCATTAGGGAATTTAACTTTAGTTTTACCTTCTTCAAAAAGCTTGTTTTGTCTTTCAGCACTTCTATGTCCCTCCAATACAGAACAATCTACATATTTTATTACTTCATTAAAAACCTTTTGTAATCTTTTATCACAACTGGCTAAGTTTTTTTTAGATTTATTTCCAAATCTAGGCATAATATCTCCTTACGCTGTTACCCAATTTTTTGGTGTTCTTTTTTTCTTATACCAACCTTCTTTATTTTCGCTTAATCCTTGTGGAGGATGCGCATATTTACATGCATACGCTAATGCATCAATTGTGTCATCATGAGCCATTCTCGGTCCAAATGTCATAATTTCTCTATGTAAATCATATTGCGTTTTCTTTATATGAACCTGACCAACAGCAAATCTTTGAGCCATTATTTCTTGAATTCTATCTCTTTTACTCATTCTGTTGCCAGGCTTCTCTTCTTTAAATGGAATAATAAATTCATTCCTTCTTCTCATTTCTGCCCTTATAGCTTGGAATACAGGCTTACTCATTGTAGTATCCTCTATTGTAAATAGCTTAGGGCTATAAAATTTTGCATACCTAAAAATATGGTCTACTATACCAATTTTATCTGTTCCTGGAATACCAAGAACTGGCAAGGTTCTATCTCTTATGTAGTCTAATACATATATATTATTATCAGGAGTTATTGCAATAGCGATAATAACAGAAAAATCCGAATTACGCCTAGCTGAATCTGTAGCAGGGTCAACCCCGATATAAATACTGCAAGGTTTAGGGTCTTCACCATTAGGTAAAATATATGTAATTCCACTTTCTTCATCTTTGCTAAATGTTCCATCCCAATATTTAACATGATCTCTTGTAAATATAGAGTCTTCTTCGCTTTGAACTTCCATCATATATTCTTGGTAAAATTTTTGAGGAGTCCCGCTATCCTGGTAAAACTTTTTCTTTCTTTCCATTTCCTTATGACCGAACCATGAAGGCCATAAAGGAGTTCCATCTTCTTGTAAAGCTTTATAAGTAACTACTTCCCAACTATAAGGAACTTTTTCTTTTTTAGACTGTTCGTAACCTATTAATATTTTTTGTATAAAAGCATCAAAATGAACTGGTGTTCCGTTAATTCTCAATCTTCCCGTCTTTGGTTCGAGCGCAGGGAAAACAACTGCTGTGACAAGATTACTGATTTTGGAGCGTGACTCAGCCGTGATCGTATTATTCTCGTCTTCAAAGTCATCAAGTACAATAAGATCATAACGCTTATGTAACTTGGCACCACCACGAATACCAGAAAGATTAGATTTAGAAATAAGCTTAGTCCCGTTTTTAAGTTCGATATCATCCTCTGTCCATTTTTTACCCTTTAAATCACCAAAATAATACCTAATTTTATCATTATACTCCACATGATACTTTATATAATCTAGATTAGGAATAGATATTTTTGAACTTGCAGCAACCCATCCATAAAACAAAGGCTCTGTAGTAAAACAAAAGTCACGAAGTATATTGCATTTAGTAAGAACCGTTTTACCATGTCCTCTAGGCAATATAATCGCAACTTGTCTTTTCTCTAAATCTGAAAGCGTGTCCGCTACCTGATAATGAAAAAATGGTGTTTCAGATCTCATAAAGTCATCTGGCAAAAAAAGCTTACCAAAAGCAATCATATCTTTGCTAGCTAACTCTAATTCTTCTTCTACTTTAGATACATTATTAAAGTTGACATTAGCCATTAATTTTTTTAATGCAGCTTACCTGTAATATTCATTAATTTTTTAAATCGCATTTGAGTTACTTTTTCAGGATTTAATTTAAAGAGCATAGATTCAGCATTTAATCTGTTTAGCTCTCCATAACCATATTTAATATTTGCAAACTCACTCTCGCTTTTATCAAACTCCATCCTTAGTTTTTCTATATTTTTACGCAACTTCTTCTCCTTCTATAGGTTTATGGACAGCTTTTATGTAAGCTTGATTTCTATTTATATCGCTTAAAAGTATTTTATATCTTGAAGAAACAGGTATAAAATTGTCCATAGCCTTTAATGCTTTTTTCATATTATTTTTTTTATTCATATTAATAATCTAACCAGCTAGTAAAGTCAGAAAACATTCTTCCGTACCAAGTATTAGGTATTTCAAAATCGCTTCCTTCAATTTTTTTCTTACTTATAGGATTTGTTAAATACATTTTTATAGGTTCACCTTCTTTTAGTTGTGATACATTGTACCTATTCTCATAACCTTTATACATTGCGTCTACAATATTATCAGTGCTAAGAGTATAGCCAGTATCTCCAACAGAAATATTAATATCATAATCTCCTGCATTATGATAGAAATCTTTAGCAGCTACATATAAATTATCTAATTTACTATGAATAGGTTTTGCTACAGACATTACAGCGTCATCTAAATGAGAAGCTATTCCATGTTCTTCACTTAAAAGCCCGTGGCTTATAGGGCCTGGCCCAACTACCTTAACATATGGATCAAGAAAATCATATATAGCTTCGTTTGCCTGGTCTAATTTTTTACCATAATATCCAAACATAAAATCAGGTTCATCTAAGTTTTGAGCAAGCTTTAATGTTTCAGATTTTTTACGAGCCATATTATCTTCATTCATAGTTAGTCTATTTTCTGTTTTACTTAAATTAAAAGCTTCATCTATAGTTTGAGGGCCGTATTCAGGAGAATTTGTATAGCCACCATGAGAAACTACATTCCCTTCTCTGTCTGTAACTATACCTTCAGGAATTACGTTAAGATTTTTTCCAACAAGCCTTACATCGTCTAATTTTAAATTTGGAGTTGTTTTTTTAGTAGTGTCGTCATCAACTAACATTACGTCATCTAACATAGTATCCATTATTAATCTTTCAGTTTTCGCCATACTAATCTCCTCTACTTACGTCCAAAAATATTATCTTCTTGAAATAAATTCATCACATCTTTTACAGGGTTATATTTTGTTTTTCCTGCATCTTTGTCTGGGTTTCGATAATATCTACCAGAATCTTCGTCTTTTAATACAGATCTATATTCACTAGGTTTTTCTCTGCCTAATAATTTACCAAGATGCCAGCCTTTACTTTCTTTGTCATAGTCTTCAGCATAAAATTTTTGCTTTTGTTTATCCCAATCTCTTGCATCCTGTATATACTCCTCATCTTTCATAAAGTCTAATTCCTCACCTGCTTTAAAAGATTCAATTAGCTGAATTATATCTCTAATATCTGCTGAGCCTGCATGAGATGGAATTATGCGATCTTGATTGTATCGATTAGAATAATATGGAAAGGATGTTTCTTTTGGTCCAATATTGGGTAAATTTTCTACGTTTTCTCCATAGGACATATTTGGGTCCATTTCTCCACTAATATACTTGGTGTACATATTTTTCTCTAAAGGATAAGGTCTATATCTATCACTATCATAGTCATCTGGTCCAATAGAGCCAGTCATTTCAGTAGGACCTCCGTGCAATATATGGTCAATTGTATTGGCTATATTAACAGCGTATCCTGGAGCGTCTTGCGTCAATGGACTTTTATCCCAAGTACCCACGATCTCTTCACCTGTTCTTTCATCTACTCTCAAATATCTACTTGGAGATTCTAGCTCTTTTAATTGATTATATGCTTGATTAAACAATTCCAATTTCCTATTCTGAACATTGGGCTTATATCTATTCTCCCAAAGGTCTCTTGCAAACGCTTTAGTTTCGATATTACCCCCAAAGTCACGGTCTATATCATATAAGTCTTTATTTTCTCCGTACGCCATTTTTTCCCCTAGTGTTAAATTGTTAGTCTAGACCTGCTTCTTTTCTTAAGCTTTGATAATAGCCCTGATAACTCTCTGTCATCGAATCAGCCTGTCCTTGTCATTTGTTATTTCCTTAGGCCTTTCAGCCTCTTTTAATTTTTCATTACTAAACCCTTGAAACATAGCTCCTGTTACTTGTGTAACCTGAGTTTTATTTTTATCTTCAAGATCCATTATATCGGATAGCTTGAACAATGCCTTTAAGCGGGTATCTTCTTTTTGTCCTGTTTCTGCTATTTGATGAATATTCCTAAGAATACTAGTTTCATTTATACCTAAAGCCTCTAAAACAGGTTTTAACTCTTCTTTCATAGCTGTCTTAATCCTTGTTGTTTTAACTAATTGTCCTGCACGTACGTTTGCATAGTGCGGGTCATTCGTAGGGAATGCCTTTAGATACGCTGTACGTGCATCGATACCTGAAGCCAGGTACTGGACAAACAACTCCTCCCTACTAGATAAAGTCTTTCTAGACTCTATCCTCTCATCTCTATCTACATTTCCTCCTATACTGTAGATATTAATTCTTTTAGATGTATCCATTCTATTCTTATCGGATACAACAAAGGTTCCAGTGCATGTGCCTAAGTATTCAACTTTTCTAATCTTTCCCTTAGGCTTCATCATACTGCCTTTTCTCAGTATCTGTATTACACAATCATCGTCCGTCTTTACCCAATCACTTATATGACCATCCCTCCAGTCCTCTAGATAACTAATATCAGAAGGCACTTCCTCGACAGAATCAAATACAGTATGATTAATACCATTGACCTTGTAATGTCTCATCTTATACTCCGTACCCCGCTAGGGGTTCGGTTAACTTACTCCTATATCGTCACTATTAATGACATTTAAAAAATCTTGCATCTCACTTGGGATGTCTAACTCTTCATCATCTACTATAAGTTTATATTCATCTTCATCTGAGAATTGCTCTGATAAATGAACTATTTCACCCTTAGTAGAGTCATAATATACTCTTAATACATATTTCTTTATTGCCATATTATCACTCCTAGATAGACCTAGCCCTGAGGAGCTAGTAAAGATTTTAACTTCTGAACTTCATCTTAGACCAGTAATTTCTCCCATATCCTAGATTTATATCAGAGTCAGTTTTATCGGTTATTGGGGACAATCTAAATCTCTATATGAGTTAGCAACCCAACTTCTGATCCATTACACCCTTGCTAAGGTCACATGGATGATATTCTTAAGAATACCGATAAGCTAATATAATAGATAAAATATCAAAATACCAAGAGGTTTTAAAAATTATGTAATTTTAGTGTGTGGTGTTATATAGTAGTAGTACCCCTTTAAAAGGGATTATCAGTAACGTAATTACGTTATTTTTCATTTGTATTAAATATTGATTTAGTATTTTTAAATTAATATAGGAGTAACATATTATGCTATTATTTTCACTTGATCAGTTGACCAGTGAGCAACAAGCCATTGACATAGCGGATAGACTTGTCGATGAGGCAATAGAGGCTAGTACAGCTCAACGTAACAAGCGTAGAAAGATAAGGGCTGTCGAAGCTAAGATAAAGCGTGTACAAAAGAAATGTCTTGTAATGCAATGGTCTAAGCCTATCGAAAAGCTTAAGAGATCGTTTGAAATGCTTGAAGAAATGCGTGGTGAGCTTGATGTGCAAATGTGGGGAATATAGATTATTCATAGCGTGTGTGTGAGTTTAGTCGACTTGCACACACCTCCTTGTATGTATACTTGTGCCGTAATAAACCACGAAAGGTGTAGTGTAATAACAACCTACGATATGTGTATGTGTGTAAGATAATATATACCAACTTATACCAAACTATAAGATTTAGTAATACAAAGAGTCGCAAGAGTAACTCGACTAATTAAAAAAAGTTACTGATGTGAGTACTTACAGGTCAACTTGTACCTGTCAGGAAAATGTCTAAGATAATATGCGGATAACATAGCGGTTCAATACTGTGTAACAAGTTTATAAGAGATTGATAGTCATGTGAAGATCATATATTGCTGAGGTAATCAATGCCAAACTTTATGTGTGACACATGACTCTCTTAAAATTAACCTAAACCATAAAAGGAGAAATAATGTACGAAGAGCTAACCGAATGCCCTGATTGTAAAGAGCTGGCAACAATAACCAATTCAAGTTTTAATGCATCTATAAATTGTGGATGTGGAGTAGTAGAGATAGAGACTATGATAGAGGAAGACAGGTTATATCCTGTGTATCAGCAAGTCTTTGGATCATTTATTATGACTAAGTATGAAGATAGTCGTATTAAACATTCTGGCAGACTCAAAAGCCTAAAACATAGGAGGACCAACAAATGATATATGAAATACTATTTTCAGTAGCTGGTGTTCTTATAATATTATTATTTATTATGACTGATAAGTATCGAACCCAATTGAATCGTGCAAACAAGTGGAAGTCAGATTATTTCGCAATTAAATCAGTATTAGATGATGAGCGTAATAAAGTAGATCTAGTAGCTAGACTGGCTGGTGTAAACTTGAAAGAAGCTGAAAAAGAGGCTAGAAAGAAAGGCTTGTGGAAAGAGCCTGAGCCTTGGATAGGACATCACCCAATGGATGTAAATGAAGAGTGGTGGAAATACGAAACACGTAAAAGATCAGATGATAGTAAACCTAAAAAAAAATCTTTTAAAGATATTGATATAGCTAAGATAGCAGCTGAGATTAAAGCTAAAAAGAAAGGTTTATGGCCAGAGCCTGAGTCTTGGAAAGACAGAAACACTGGTGCCTTAAAGAAAAAACTTAAATAACAACGTTGTTGTTTTAGATAACAATAAAAGACCACCTTATATTATATAGCTAGTAATGTAAGGTGGCACAGTAAATGATGAATGAATGATGTAAAGGACACGATGAATTAGTTATCTCGTGGATAAATAAAACTAACTAAAATTAAGATGTTAATATACAAGCTCCGATGTGCGACGGTACATCTCGGTTATGTGTATTTTAATTGGTAATGATGTGAACGGCTTGTTTCCAAAGGCCTACATCAGCATACTTTCGGTGTTGACTGACATGTCTATTAAATGATAGAGGTGTAAGAGCGTAACTAACTTAAGTATGGCGAGTGTTGAAACTAAATAACTAAAGAGATTTGGTTACGGTATAAACTATACTATGCTTGTTGTGAGCAGTATAGATACAATATGGATATAGTGTCCTTTGTTGATGCATAAGTGATGCAAAGCTTATGTAAGGCAAGTTACGACAGTAATTATTGTATGTATCGTGAGGCGAAAGCCCATAACAACTAGACATTCTGAAGGTATCTCAAGTCCTTCACCAAGCATCTTATTATTAAATAATTTAAAAAGGAGAAATGTATGAAAGCAGTAAAGTTTAGACAATTAGTGTCAAAAATAGTTATTGAAGGCAATGCACCTGATAGTATTGCAAAAGAAATATTAGAATGGGCGAAAGAAAGCAAGCCTATAGTTAATCATAAGCAGAGCTGGTCTACTTCTTATAAAGGAGGCAAGTAATGAGTGATGTATATAAAATATCTCAAGCATTAGAGGATATGAAGAATTATTATGGGTTAAAAGAGATAAAAAATGTGACACTCAATATGAATGATGTTGAAGATGTCCACATTACATTTGTATCTAATAAACCTACTAATAACCTATTTAATGATATGGAAGGGCTGCCAGATAAGTTGACATATGTGTTGAAACTATCTATAAATGTGGGCAGTATATTTCCAAAGGAATAGTCAAATTGGGAGAAGTTTGGCTGTTTTGGGTTATTCCATACCCTTTTCCTTTTCAGCCTTGGTTGGCTTCTCCCATATTATTAGGGGAATAGCTACTCACCTAGCGAGGTTCTTTTCTGTCTTTCATACGCTTAAGAGCAACCTACTCACACTCGATATTCCCCTATTCCATTCAATGGTGAAGTCTACCAGGTAGTTCAGACAAAAGACTGGCGGCAGGAAGGAAAAAATTAAAGCTGAGGCGGTAGTAGTGCACACCTAGATATAGTATATACGAAATCTATATCAACAAGGGAGCTATCGTTACATGTCTCTGCCTGTGAACATAAGTAGCAGGTAGAGAAAATTTAAACTTATGACCAACGCAAGGCACCGTATCGTAAAGGCGGAATAATGTCAGGTGGTAGGGTCTATGTGCTGAGTGTAACTAGATGATTACTGAGTGACTCGAAATAACAGATGCTTACACTATCACGGCACGGGGACGACACGAAGATCACTCATCGAGTCCACGAGATAACTGTGGTTCGTCCCAAAGAATTTTATTAATTAAAATAGGAGACTACGATATGTCAGTATTAGATAATGAAGTTAAAGCAAAAATAGTAGAAACTACCTCAATTGAAGCAAATATAACTATCAAAAAGTTATTAGATATGATTTGCAAGCATTGGGAAAAGTGTATGGATAATTATTATGTGATGGAATCAGAGCCTGAACTATCAACCGATGATTACAGTGACAGTATTACAGTAAATCTTAATACTTCAGACAGAGTTGATTTAAATCATGTAGTAGATGACGTTAGAATGTTATTTGAAGAAGAACTTGAAGAATACATTAAGAAACAAGAAGCATTGCAGTCTGTCGAAGAAGGTGAAAGTGGCAGCCTATAAATGTTATTATTGCAACACGAAGCTCACAGATACTTTTTACGCTAACTATTATTCTTATGAATACGATACGAGTAATATGTTGTGCGGAGATGGTAACTGTTGGGCTGAGTGGATGCAAGACAATACACAAGAGTATACCATAGAGGAGGATGAAGATGAGTAGAAAAAGTGATTTAAATGCCTTTAAAGGCTTGGTAAGAAGAATAACTAACATGATATTTGGCTATAGGCCGAGGGGGGAAGATGACAGACCAAGAAAAAGACGTAAATCTAAACGATCCAAAGCAAAGAAATAAGTATTGGACTAAAACAGCACAAAATGTTTTACTTGGAAGAAGGATACTAAGAGTAGAATATATGCAAGATAAAGAATGCAATGACTATGGTTGGTATAAGAAACCTATAACTTTTATACTAGATAATGGCACAAGAGTTATAGCTATGCAAGATGATGAAGGAAATGATGGTGGCGTATTGACTTGTCTTACAGAAGAAAGGGAAGAAGTGCTACCTGTATTAAGCATAGGAGATGAATGATGACAAATAAAAGAAATGTTTTAAGACACGCTGGATTTAAATCTATAAAAGTATCTTTCAAAACTGAAATACCTGACGAATTCTTTGACAGATACTGCATAAAACATAGAATTAATAGAAATCTAGCTGTAGCGCAACTAAAATCAGCTGCTATTAAAGCTGCAGATGATGAAATTAACACATTATTAATGGAGGTGCAAGATGTCCACAAAATTTATGATAACAGGGAATGATTTAGTAGATGGTGAACCAGAAAATTGCCAATATTGTGCTGTAGCTCTAGCTGTAGCCAGAGATATAGTTACTGATTTACCTAATGCAGAGAATCTAGTACCTAATATAGATGGTGACGGTAATTTTTATGTTCAAGAAAAACTTAAAGATAATGATGGATTTATAAACTATCAAGATAAATATTATCTAGAAATGGATTATGATATTAGTTCTGAGTTATGTGATTTTATATCTTGGTTTGATGTAACAGCTCATTCTGATAATCAAGAAGTTGCTGAAGACTTTCAAGAACATGTGGTAAGGTATGATAAAAAACCTTGGGAAATAAACTGTAAAATAGTGGAGGTAAAAGATGCTAGATGTAGCTGAATTATTGCAAGTAAATGCAAAAATGAAAGAGGATTTAAAAGATGTTATCGAGCAAAATATAAATCTACAGCACGAACTTGGTAGGCATGAAGCTATAACTAAAGAATTAGATGATCTTGAAGATCAATTATACCTACTCGAAGAAGTGCCTGATGAAGATTTATGGGAAGATGGTGAATTAAAGAAAGATGAAGTCTTTGATAAAATCAACTACCATTTATTTGTTGAAGGTGATTGGAAATTAATGAGGAGGAAAACAAATGAGCTTTGAAAAAGATGCGTTAATGCATGAAATACAAGACCAAGTAGACAATTTCTACAGAGATAATATAGTTATTCCAATATATTGGAGAGAACAAAATGGTAGAAAAATATATGATCTTGAATACATGCAAAGTGAGTTTGATAAACATATGGAAAAACTGTGGGATATTAACTCTAAAGAAGATTGTTATGCATGTGCCACTCAAAGACATGCTTGTGAACACGATAATTGGGAAGACTATCAATGTGGCAATGATGAGGCTCCCCGCAAAGAAGAAGGAGAATTCTAATGGAAAAATTACAATACATAGAGCTAGGGCCTAAAGAATCTTGGCCTAAATCATCATATGCTTCTGAAAATGGTAAAAATGAAGTAGGTGAATATGGAAATTGGTATGATTATCTTAATATAGATAGAAGAAATGAAGCTATTAAAGGAATGAAAGCCTTGAGAGAGCAATGCCTTAGAAAAGGTACCAATATTAAGAAAATAGTTATAGAATATTCTGGATATGGAGATTCTGGTGATGAAATCTACGCTTATGTTGATAATGATGGTAAATATGAGTGGGGAGGATTCCCTGGAAACGATGAAGGCGATTGCCCTGAATTAAAGAAAACATTAGGTGATAAAGCTGAAAATATGGTGTTTGACGCCTTATTTCAACTACTTCCTGGTGGCTGGGAAATCAATGAAGGTTCTCAAGGCCATCTGATATGGGATATTGTTAATAATAAAGTAGAAGTTAATCACGAATGGAACGTTAGAAGTGTCGAACATGAAGATTCTGTAGCTGAGATTAGTTTTGAAGGCGTTTAATCATTGCAAGTCTAGTAAATCTAGATTTGGAGGCAAAGAAGAAGACTATCATGCTATACATGCTTGGTTTGATGAATCTAAAGCACATGTGCCAGACATCAGACATAGAATGTTAAGGCATCATAGTCAAGGGATAGAAGAATGCGAGAAAACCTTTGGTATATATCTGCAAAATAGCGATGGAAAAAAAGTGCCAGTGAAATCTATAGCGGAGCAGCACATACTGGAAGACCTAGGGTTTATTCCTACATTACAAGACTGGATATCTAATATCTATATAAAATCTTGGATGAATCACGGACAAGGAAAACGTGGTGCAAGGAACAAAAAATTGAATCTGGCGTGATTCTATCGTGGTCTAAGAGAGCTGGAATTATAACACACAAGTAGCTTATTATTCTAGCTCTCTTTTCCCTTGTTTGTATCAGAATCTATCCTTATATTGTGAAGCAAGTTTATTATAAAATAGAGGGAAATATGCCTACAAATTCTGAAATCGATGATGCTGTAATCAAGACTTATTTAGAAATATATTTGAATGCTTTAAATGAACAAAAGTCATATAAATATATAAATATAATTAAGTCTAGAATACAAGAGCTGCTTCAGAAACGAATGTACATTTTATCAAAATAAATAAGGAGAATCCATGGAAGAGAAAGAAATTCCACAAGGGGATAGTGCCCCCAAAATCGTACCAATAAGAAATGAAAAATGGATGTCAGATAATATAGAAAAGCTAGCAGATGCTCTGTCAAGAGCACAATCAGAAATGAAAGGTGCGCAAAAGAAGTCTACCAATCCTTTCTTTAAATCTAGCTATGCTGATCTACATACATGTATTGAAGCATCCTTTCCACATCTTACCAAACACGGATTATCTGTGATACAAGGTAATGATGTAGATGAAAGAGGAAGTTTTTATGTCACAACTATGTTACTACATAGCTCTGGACAATGGATAAAATCTAAATTGAAAATGCCTATAACAAAAGCTGATGCACAAGGTGTAGGAGCTACTATAACATATGCACGTAGATTTGCTTTATGTGCAATGGTAGGTATTTCTCAGTATGACGATGACGGTGAATCAATAACTAATCATAAATAAGGAGAAAAAGATGGCCATAAAAACAATGCAAGCAGGTGGTGGCGGAGGTGAAAAGTTCGCTGAAGGATGGCACGAAGTGTCTATATCTAAAGCTGAAACTGGAACTTACGGCACTGGTGATGCAGAAAAAGCATATATTGAAATAAATATGCAAGATTATCCTGATAATATGAGTTTTAGAGTGTATGAAACATTCAATAAAACTACTAATGAGGAGTTTAAAGTTGCTAATTTATTCAAACATGCTAACGCTGGTATTGTTGGAGTATTGAAAGACCCTAATGGCAAGAACCCATTAATTCAATATGATGACGATCCAAAGAATCTTGTAGGTAAAACTATTCAAGTTTATATCTATAAAGAACAAAAGACTGGTAACGGATATAGTAGAGTATTTGATACTGTCGCCCCTGTAACACAGGAAGGTGAGCACATATCATATACACCTGAACAAGTTGCTAGTATCAAGAATAGTATTTTCAAGCAAGTAGAAAAGAAAATGGAAGCAGAAGCTAAGTCAGCACCTGCAACTACTGGATTATCTGCTGAAGAAATACCCTTCTAAATAAAAAACTGAAAAGAGAGCCAATAACTGGTCCTCCTGTAAAGTTCTCCCACAAAACTATAGATGGGATGGAAACAAAGACACAAGCATAGTCTTTACAGGGAAAATAAGTCCTACCGATAGAACATTATATTTACGAATATAAGTTACTATTTTAAGGCAAAGGAATATGTGAGGCTCTCTTTTACAACCAGAGGAGACCCAATGTACGGATTACCAAAGAAACAGAAATATACAGTCAGGAATCATATAACAGACTTTTTAAAAATGAAATTAATGCAAAATACTAAATTCTACACACATGACATTCAAAACCTATCTAATGCATGGTTTGCACGTTTTAATCACAGATTAGGTAGCACTGAAACTTATACTAGAGAATTTAGAAGAATGAGATTAGATGAAATTATAGAAGTTGAAAAACTAAATAGAGTTAATAAAGAACAGCTCTGGAGGATAAAAGGAATTAAATGATAAAAGAATACGCTTTTGGCTTAGCAAATAGACATCATTTTGGAGATATATCTGAATTAGATAATTGGGCAGGAATGGCTCAAGATACATTTATGTCTTTGTGGGATTATGATGGGCATGTTGTTGAGTATGTTAAAGAAAAGAAAACTTTATCTAGTTACGATGGAATATTATATATGCCAGACGAGTTTATATTAGATGTAGACGGCACTAATCCAGAAAATGCAAAACAAAAAGCTATTGGCTTAACTATATTGTTAGACGATTTATGCATACCATATCAGCCATACTTTTCTGGCACAGGATTTCATTTAGGAATACCTGGTCAAGCGTTTAGATGGAAACCGTGTCCAGATTTGCATTTAAAAGTAAAAGAAGAACTCATGTCTAAAGGCATATACGAATATGCAGATTCATCTGTATCAGATAAGACAAGACTTATTAGAGTAGTAAATACATTAAATAGTAAATCTAAATTATGGAAAATACCGTTAAGTAAAGCTGAATTAAATGGCTCTATTGAAGAAATTCAAAAGCTAGCATCAGGTAAAAGACATAATTATGAATGGATTACATTAGAATGTGAGCCCGCATTTGATGTATTAAAAAGAAAAACTAAAGGCAGTGATAAGAAATTTGAAACTGTAACTTTAGGTAGAAATCCTGATCCTGTATGGTATCCATGTATCCAAAAGATGTTAGACGGCAGTCCTCAAGGTTCTAGGCATCAATTGGCTCTACGGATAGCTGCACACTTAAGATGGAGGTATCCAGAACATGTAGTTAGAATTATCATGGAAGATTGGAGGCAAAGAGTTGATATTAAATCTCATCCGTTTAGCAAAAATGAGATGGATAAAATAGTAACTGATTGCTATGAAGGTCATAATGGTAACGGCTATAATTATGGTTGCAGCGATGTTTGGATGGATAAAAACTGTCAATCTACTTGTAGGTTGTATAAAGCTAAAGCTTCTCAAAATACTATGGATGCAGCAAGTATGGAAAAAGAACTTGTTGAGTTTCTTACTAGGGACCACAATCCAATTAATATAGGCGAAGCTTATGGTGGTGATTATCCTGTATATCCAGGTGAAGTGGTTATCATACAGGCTCCTCCTAAATCTATGAAGACTATGTTATTGCAAAATTGGGTAAATACCTTTAAGCGTAACACATATTTCTTAGAAATGGAGATGAGTCCAAGACAAATGTGGATGAGATTTGTTATGATAAATAATAAATGGAACGAAGAGCAATTAAAAGAGTATTACAGTCAGTATTCTAACGGAATCAGCAAAGACTTTGACTGGCTAACCGTAGATTACAGTAGTTGTTTTGCTCATGAATTGCAAAAGCGTATACAAATGCTTCCTCAGAAACCTGAGATAGTAGTTGTAGACCACATGGGCTTGTTTAAAAGCAAGAGAACAGATAATAATATGAAAGTAGAGGAGGTTTCTCAGTCATTAATGGAGCTTGCTATACATAATAATATTATTGTATTTGCTGTATCTGAGATAACTAAATCAGCTTATAACGAAGGAATGAATATTGCGTCAGCAAAAGGCTCGTTTCGTATTGCTTATAATGCTAATAAAGTTATATCTATAACACCATTTAAAGATAGTGATAATCTTATACAAATGTTGAAAGTAGAGAGTACAGCTAATAGAGAGAAAGAAAATCTTGATGTTCAGCTTAATGTTAAGGGAGCTATTATAGGATGAAAAACATACTATATAAAGTAAATAATATAGTAAGGTACACTTTATGTGGCAGTTGCGAAAAGGGAATTGAATGGGAGTATGAATTAGATCATGCTCCTAATCATTCCTTGTGCTACTGTATACATGAAAGCTATCCAAATTTAATTAAACAGTTTATAAAACGAAAAATAAGGAGAAAGGATGAACCCATATTCTGATATAAGAAAAGTACCTCTTGATTACCAAGGGATACAATCAAATGCTTATTCTGTGCAAAGACAGGATATAGATAAAGAAGG
>CEQB01001131.1_pt1 | contig 21820 bp, 33 predicted proteins | sample 530581 | NCBI WGS metagenome assembly CEQB01 (sample SAMEA2620588, study PRJEB7988) | marine metagenome | biome: marine biome (ENVO:00000447); feature: deep chlorophyll maximum layer (ENVO:xxxxxxxx); material: "saline water (ENVO:00002010), including plankton (ENVO:xxxxxxxx)" | depth 75 m
TCCAGCGAAAACCTTAATGGCTTCAATTAGAGATTCAATTGTATTACGTCCTATTAAGAACAAGAATGCAACTGCAGCCATCCAGCCATATTCGCCTATTAAATTTTCTATAACTTCTTGTTCCATTATTCTCCATAAATTATCCCTTTATGAGATTACCCCATAAAGTTGTCTTTCCGTTAATAATTTCTACAACTTCTACATTAAAATTGCCATTTTTAAAAAAATTAACTATAGCAAATGCGTGATTCCAATTAGTCAATCTACCACCAAGCCAATCTTCATCAGCTTCTATATCTTTTAAACATCCTAAACTCCAAGCACTAATTGTACCACCTCTATTTGTTTTAGTATGTCTTTGTAAATCATGTGTATGACCATACATAATACTTTCGCCATAAACATCTAAATGTTTAAATGAGTGATATTTAGAAGTAAACTTTCCATGAGTAAAATTTAACTTACCTATTTTTAAATTATCCTTTTTATTATAAGGATGAAACTCATAGCCTCTTTCTTTTAATTTTAAAGCATTATAAGTCATGTAACGATCTAAGTAAGGATACCTAGTAACAAATTTATCTAACCATACTTCATGATTACCTTGAACAAAATGTCTTTCTTTACATTTAACTTTATCTAAAGATTTATCAATTATATCCATACCTTTATTAACTGCTTTTACATCTTTATCTAGCAATGGAATTAAATCTTCCATAGGTTTAGCATTTCTACCTTTCCAGTAGTGAGTACTAAAATATTCCCATTCACCAGTATCACCTAAATCAATATAAGCATTTGGTTTAACAATTTCTATTGCTTGACAAACTACACTAATAGCTTTTTTGTCATGTATAGGAAAATGTTTATCTGGTGTTACTATTGCTGTTTTTACAATATCATTCATCATTAGCCTCCATAAAATGTTTTATAGTTCCTTTACCAAGGTGAGTATTATATACTCGTTTCCAACATTCAGCTTGAGCTTTTAAATCACCAGCTTTTGGTAGTGGATATTTGTCTCTTCTATATTTTAAGCGACAAAATGCTGCTTGTAAGGCCAAATTACTCATTACCCTTACTTCCATATCCCTTTTATCAAAACCTAACGATTTGAGGCGTTTTTCGAGCTTAGGACGATATTTCACGTAATTGTCTATAATGTCAATAAGCGTTGCAGGTTCTACTTGCCAGAACCCAATTGCTGGACCACCTCCCATTTGTTTTAAATGCCTATATCCTGTCTCAGCATTCCCTGTTTTGTAGACTAAGTCTACTGCGTCTTCTGAATAGAGATCCATTTCCTTTAGACTCCATTCAATAATTTCCCTAATCTGTTTTTTCATTGTCTTCTCTTTTTATTTCCTCAAGAACTTCTATTGCTCCTTGAATCTTATCAAATAGACGACCCAATTCCTTTTGTTGATTTTTCAATGATTCTAACCTAGAATCTATTGTAATTTTTTCTTGAGCTTCCTTTTTCTCTTCTGTTTTTTTCATTAATACTCCTTATGTCTATTCAGGTGGTATATTATACCAAATATTTTCATTATCTTCATTAAACATAATTTCTTTAAGTTCTGGTGCTAACATTGCATCAAAGCTATTAAAACAAGCAGGTTTTACACCTTTATATGCTAATATAGTATATTTTTTATTTTCATCTTGACTAGTCATGCAAATAAGACTATTATTTTTCATTTCTTCTGTAACATCATTGCTTTCTAGTATCATATAATATCTCATTATTGTTCTCCATATCTAAAATATCCAATATCAGGGCTTCCTATATAGGTTAAATTAACAGCTGTATCGCTGCCTGTGTCTGAAATAGTATCTTCATTTCCTAGTTCAGGTATCCATTCATGATTAGGTTGCGGATAAGAATAGGTACTATCATTATAATTTATTAAACTAGTAATTCCTGTAGCACCTCCTATAGTATTTTTACACTGATCATCTGTTAAAATAGTATTTTTCCATACTTGAACTCTTATAATTCCATACTCAGCATCCATATGAGATCCAAGACTTGCTGATGCATTACCTTTCCAGCCAGCTATCGTAATATATCCTCCTGTTCCAATAGAACCCCAATGATTGTTAGTAAAATCAAGACTTTTAGTTGTTTTTACAAATCTAGTTGTTGGAGCACTAGCTTCAACACCTGCATCATTCATTTGAGTAAAAGAAATATTGTTAATTGTCTCAGTACAATCTGCTCTCCAAATATGAGTCATCACAGGATTAGTTTGTTTTCCACTATTAAACACACCATTATGAGCATCGCCTAAAGAAAAACTTTGCATATTTACAGTTCCTCCATCAGCATACAAACCATAAATCTGAGCTGCATATATTACACTACTAAATCCACTTTGATTTCCTGCAAATTGATCACCTCCATTACTTTCCATAATTGAAAAGGTAGTTTGATTATTCGTAGCAAAAGCTGTGTTTGAAATACCATAATTAAATGTTACAGCAATTGTATAGCTACTCCACTCATTAAATGCTGAAGTAGTTGCTGCTTGAGCAGCTATACCTGTTCCAGTATGGATTTGAACATGTTGTCCAGATTGCCATAACCTTCTTTTTAAATTAACTGTAGCTAATGTTGATTTCATAATTAACCACCGCAATATGCATTTATTAATCCACTAGTTAATGTTATTGAAGTCCATCTACCATATATTATAGTTCCAGCTGGAAATACACTAGCATCAGCAACAACATCTCCTGTTCCTCCAGCGTGGCTATTATCAGTTCCAGTAGTACCAATACAAGTATTAGGATCTTCAGCTACTAATGCTGTGAATCTAGTATCATTAAGAATATGAATAGCTATAAAAACTGTATTAGATGGTGGTGTCATTGCTACAGCACCCACATTTAAATGCATTGAATGTGTTTGTCCAATAGCTAAGTTATTTGATTCTTGTACTGTATATTTGTTTGCCATATTTTCCTCCTACCCTAAGCACTGGCAAGTGCGTGAACGGGTTTGTTTGTTATTGTTATCGTATTGCATTAGAACCTGCAGACATAACTCTAAATCCTGGGATTTTTGCATTATTATGTCTTTCTACTTGTTCTAAAAACAAAGTTTCAAAATATTCTCTTTTTTCTAAATCACCTAAATCCTCAAAGAATTTAGATTTTATGTAATAAATTAATGCTTTTTGTAAATATGTTGGTAAATCTATTTCAAATGATTCATCTTGCAAAACAGATACATCTATTGACATTGTGCCAGCATTAGTTACAGCTGCACCACTATATTTTGTTTCTAATATATAATAGCTTGCATTTAATGTTTTTATTTTATGTAAACCATTAAAATTATCTAATCCTTCTACTACTATATGAGTAATAGAAGAATCAGTAGATAATGTACTTCCTGTTAATTTTAATAAACCTGTTCCATCTTCATCATATCCAGTAATAGCCTGAGTATCGCTTGCATCATTAATTCTATATTCAGGAACATAACTATATTGTATTTCAATACCATCAGTAATACTTTCTAATGGAGATTTCCATAATATTCTATCTGAATCTGGACCATAATTTCTTGAATTTATATCATTATCAAATGAAATATCTTTTTGAACAATAGCAATTTTATTGCCTTCTATATAATATCCATACTCTTTAACTTCTGCCATAATTATACTCCATCCGCATCTTTAATTAAAGGTTTATGTATTAATCTAGGAATAGATCTATATTCATCTTTAGAGTTTAAATGATTTTTTACTCTTATATCTTTAATTTGAATAACATGATTAGGTATGTCATATAATCTTTGATCTTTAGCTAAACTTATTTTTGAAGTTGTAACATGTGTTTCAGACCTTACATTAATTTCTTCTAAAGCATCTTTAATATAAGCTATCGCTCTTCCTGTTTCTGTAATACCAATTCTTTCCATAATTTGTTTTACTGTCATTATTGACCTCCTGCATTTTGAGGTTGTTTATCTGTTTTTACTAATAAAGCTTCATTATATTGTTTTCCTAATGCTGCAATATTTAATCCTATAGCCTGAGCTAATTCACTATCTTCTTCATCTATTGTATACTCTGCCATTTTAGATTCTAATGATTTCATTGCTGCATATACTACTACCAAATATTCAAATTCATCTGGAAAATTATTGATTGAAGAATCACTAAATAAAGCTGTTGGATATGTTACTTGAGTAACTATTAAATCATTATTACCCGCAGAAGATGCAGGAACTGAATAAATTTTTCCATCTAAAACATAGTATCCTGGGTTAAATTTAGATCTGTAGCTAAGACTATCAACATCAGTAGCAACATATCTGTCTTGAGATGATATTAATGTACATGGTCTTAATACAGTCGTACTGTCATGTTCTCGTACAACTGATAAAGTTTTTCCTTCAATTGTAATTCCATTATTACCACTATCATGCGAAGTTGATGTAAACTTAGGAGTTTCACTTGGAGAAATTTCAATTAATTTATTAATTACGTCTCTTATACCATCTGTTAAAAATTGAGATACTTCACCTTGGGTTGGTGTAGTCCCTGAACTACTTACAGTTAATCCTGTTAAACTTTCTATTTGTTCTTCAAATGTCATTTATTCCTTCCTCTCTAAGGGTATGACTGCCCGTGAATGAGATTGTTATTGTTAAATTTAGGAACTGCGACTACAGGGAGGGGAAGCTCTCCGCAGTCACAGCCCCCAAATATTTATACCATGTAGTATAACTCTATTGTAGCGCTACCAGAATCAACAGCACCCCAATCAGATCCTGAAGTAACAAGAATATTAGGCTGTTTAGCAGTAGCATGATATGCTACTCCTGAAACATTTCCTAAAGATAGAGCATCTGCATTAAGAAATACATCAGGCGTACCTGTCATATATCTATCATGATCTGTTCCATCTCCTACTCTTATTGTTGCGCTTGAATCGCCACCAAACTTAACTAAGTTTACAACTGCGCAATGTAGTACTGTTGCCCCTACAGGAATACTCTCTTCCCATAGAAGGCTACCTACTGTACCACCACCATCTGTCATCTCTGTATATGAGAAGGTTTTACTTAGTTTGATTATACTACCTACATTTACACCAGCGGCAGAACCTGATACATCTTTACAATTAACAACTTTGTCAGGTTTACCAGCTATCCAGTATTTTCCAGCCATAATCTACCTCCTTATACTGTTGTGAATGCAATACCGTCATTACCACTACCAAGAGCTCTTGCATCTATCTCCAGCATATATTCACCACCTTCAACTACTGTAATAGTAATTGAAGAGTTTTCACCAAATGCAGAGTTAGTATTAGCTCCAGTAATAGTTAAGGTATTATTAGCTTCAGATGGTCTGAATTCATCAATAGCTACACCAAGAGCATAGCTGTTTGCAGAAAACGTATTACCAGAACCTGCAGAGATTGTTAATACACCACTAGCAACCAAATCAACTCTTTGTAAGATTTTGATTTTTTTACCAATATCTGCATCACCAACGTTAGCAGGTAATGTTACTGTTTTTGCAGCACCATCTAGTAAGCACCAGAATGTTTTACCAAAATCAGCGCTAGTCATAGCTACAGCATCAGTACTATCTGCTAAATCAGATCCAGCATCTTGACCATATCCACCATTTAACGCTTTATCAATAGCATTACCATCTTTATTTTGTCCATATAATGGAATTCCCATGATTTAACTCCTTTCTTAAGCTTTGGTCCATACAGCGTGAGATTCAGGCATCTCCCATTGCATACCAGCTTCAGTTAATATCATATCTACTCTACGATCGACCCCAGAGTTCTCTAAAGTTTGAACTCCTACGTATACTGAAGTATCTCTATTTAAACCATTTCCAACAAGAGGTCTATATGCACAATGTTTCATATCTATAGCTAGCATAGCAATATTAGTGCCATCTAGGTGGATATTTCTAACAACATTCATATCACCATATACTGTTGAAATAGTTGTAGTATCTAAACCAAGAACTTTCTTTCTGCCTGTTACAGCTAAATCAGCTCTAAAATTAGAAGAAATTTCCAAATTATTTTGGAAGTATCCACCTAATTTATGTAACCAATTATATACATCTGTAGAACAGAAGAAAACAGTTGATTTACTATTGTTGTATCTTGGGTCTAACAAATTAGACATATCATTTAAAAAATCATCAGCTGTTTTAGTACCAGTAGCTAATGTAAATGAGTTACCATAAGTTGAAATCCAATCTACAGCACCTTGAGTATAATTAACACCACTAGCATCACTATATTGAGAACCAAATAGTAATGATTGTTCCATGTCAAATTTATGCTCTATCAGTTTATCTTTCCAGATTCTAGCCCACTCATTAGACTCATACTTAAGAGAAGTAGCTCTTGCAGTATTTGTCATAGCACATGAAGTTTTCCATATTTGAGTTTGACCTTGACCTGTAGAATAAGGCTGATCTTTCCAAGTTTCTGGATAACCAGAACCTTCTGCGAAAGCTGAACCAACTACATATGATCTTTTAGGCTCTAACTCATCATGAATATTCATGCCATGAATATCTTGAGCATTAAGTGCATCTGATGCACCATGGTAAGCAGCAAGTTCTATAGCAGAAGCAGTACCTTTAACAATAGTACATTTACATACAGCCATTTCACTAACTGAAACTAAATCCACAGATTCTATTTTTGCAACTAAGTATCCATCAATAGCAGAAATTTTTCCACTACTAAATGTTGCACTTGAAGAACCATAAGGGATTTTCACCATTTGACCTGGAATTAAAAATGAAGGTTGAGTACCAGAAGCACCAACTTGTATTTTACCGTTTGCTTGACCAAATACATTTTGTTTATTACCAGCAGATAAATAATCTCCCATAAAACCAAAATAATATGTGTCACCAGCATCTACAGCACCAGCACCAACAGTAGCATCATCTACTACAGCGCTAGGCGCACTTGCACTATGTGCAGTTACGTATGCATAACGTTTATGCCACGAACCTCTCTTCTCAGTAAATTTAAAACTTGGATCATCAGTTGGTTTTTTAGCTACTTTACTTACGAATCTAAAAAACGGATCTTGAGCTATTGCTAACTCAGAAACTCTGTCACCAAAGTTAAACTTTCTACGAAGATCACCAGTGTCTAATCCTGTTCCAAATCTGGAACCAGATGTGACACCGTTTGTCGCATTAACGTCTGTATACGATTCTAAATTAAATATATCAGACATTTAATCATCTCCTTTTAACCATCACTCAGCTGCACAACATGTGCCTTCGGTCAGGTTTGTTTAAATTAAGTTCGGAAGATGATTTAAGGCATCTACCCGAACAAGTTATCTACATCATTATCAAGGCCTAACATACTATCAAAGACTTTTTGGTCTGGTGATTTTTGTGAGTTACCTTGATTATTTGAGTCAGAAGCACTTGTTGGAATATTACGTACATTTTTCATTTGATTTAGCATGTCTTTTTTTGTGCTATTTGCAACATTAGTATTTGTTTTATCTTTATTAATAATATAATATGCATCATCTAATGTCATTTTTCTATTAGCTGCAGCATTTTTAAATGCTTCAAACTGCTCTTGAGTCATATTATGTTTTTTAATAAAGTCAACTTCCTGTTTTTTTAACATTAACCTTTGTTGCATTTGTTGTGCATTTGCCTTTTCTCTAGTCAATACTTGATTTACTCTACTTTGAACTAGACTATCAATATGAGCTTGCTGTACTTTAGCTGAGTCTGACTCAGGGTCAGTAATAGCTTCATTAGCATCATATTCAAAATCTTTAGGTAAATTTAATTTTTCTTGAATAGATTGATTAGGTGCACCACCATTTTTCAAATAACTACGTACATGATCAACAAGACCACTGTCTCTTTTCATTGCTTCAAGAACTGGCACGAAGGGTTTCAAGTCTCTAAGCTCTTCATACATTTTTGTAGCTTCTCTGCTTGAATCCGTGTATCTTTTTTTATATGGGTTGTTCTCATTTTCCCATTCCACTTGTTCGGATCCAGAATCATTATTGCGGGTTACCATTTCGGAGCCGCTATTATCCTGGGTTACCTTGTTTGTGTCAACAACTTTGTCTTCCCCATCAGACTGCATTCCATTTACAGAATTTTCAAGTTCGTCAAAGAAATTGTCAGAGTCAAATACAGCATCATTTACTTCTTGTTCTGATGATGTAATTGAGTTACCTTCTTCTTCTTTTACCATTATTTCTCCTTTATGTTAAGAAATTTGCTCGTAATCTAATTACTTTTATTATTAGGTTGCAAGTTTTTTATTATATTATCTGCTTCCATCTTAATTCTTTCTTTTTGTTGATTGGCTTCATCTGTAATAACTTTTTGTGCAAATTTTTGTTTTGCTTGCGTTTCTAAAAATGCTTTATTGTTATTTCCATCTATTTCAGATTGTTTTTTAGCTATTTCAACTTCAGCTTGATTTACTTTATCTTTTATACCAGCTTGGACTAATTGTCTTTGTAAAGTTTCTATAGTTCCTGCAGAATCTTTTATTTGTTGTTCCATAGAAGATATTTGACCTTGCATTTGAGAATATAAACTTTTTCTTTTCATAATTTGTTCTTTATTTTTTAAATCTGTTTCTGCTAATACAGCTACATCATCTACTATACCCATTTGCAACATATCTTTTAATTCAGCTAAATATGCCCATCTGTTAACTGGCATTGTAGATCCTGCAATAATTCTAACATCAAATTTTGCAGCTCCATAATCTTTTAACTTACCAATTGCTTCACCTAAATCATTATATAAAGGTATATTGATTTCTATTTCTCTTTGCTCTTGTATAGCGCTTGGCTGTACAATTCTAAAAACTTTATGAGCCGTATATACTGATTGTGTAAATTGTTTTACAGATTCTCCAAGTTGTTTTAATCCTGGTTCTAAACAATTTTGCATCCATTGTTTAATTCTTCTTGTTCCATATTCATCCATAGCAAGCATACCTCTATATGTTTCACTAGCTCCTTGAGCATCACCCATCATAGAAGAATATATACCAGCTAAATACTCCATATCATTTTTTGCACCTTGAACAATATTAAAAAATGCGCTATTTAAAGGAGCAGGTTGCACAGCTTGTGGAGCTTGAGACCCAGGTCTTATAGGTAATAATGCACCAGGAGAACTAGCATATTTTTCCCAATAATCAGTATCAATACTACCTTCTTCATGCATCCATCTTAATGAAGAACCTAACGATGCATTATGTATTAACAATTGATGCGATTTATTTACTTCTCTTTGTTTTCCAATTAATGGAGATACAGCAGATATTGGATAAGGTGTTCCTGTCCATTTATAATGAAAAGGTATAATAGGATATTCTGTAATCCCTTCAGGTAAAACTTTCATTAATAATGTTTGATCTCCAGCAACACAACATTTTTGTATTCTTGTCCCGTAAAATGAAACAGTATCTACTATTTTATTATTAAATTTTTCATCTTTAATTAATATTTTATATTCTTTATCACTTATAACAATATTCTGCACTATGCTTGCTTCTTTTTGCATATTAGCAGTCATTTGTTGTTCAGCTTGTTGCAACTGTTGTTGCATTCCTTGTTGCAATTTTTGTATTTCTAACTCATATCTTTCTGGTATCATTTCACCAGATTGTAAAGCCATTTCTAAACTTTTTTGTTGCTCTAAAAATGATACTTGCATTTCAGCTTGCATTTCTTGCATTTGTACAGAAACCTGCTGCTGTATTTGTTGTAAAATTTCTCTTGTTAATGGTTCTTGATAAAAAACATTAACATATTTAATTTTAACTTTTTCATATATTTCAAAATATTCAACAGCCTCATCTCTTTCACCAGCGTCATTAATGCTTTCACTAGAATCAATATCTTTATAACCAAAATCTTTCATATGTGTATCTCTAGACTTTTCACTATAATCATATTCACTATCATTTACTGAACCAGCTTTTTTAATTTTTGCTTTATAATCAGGGTAAATAGACATTAAATGTTTTTTAGGTAAAATTTTTCTAATTAAAATAAATGATGCATCACGAAATAAAATATCTCTAGATTTAGGATCTACAAATACATCAAAAGGTTCTGGATTTTTAATAACAACATCACCCATACCATTATCAGAATCTATATCAACAGTAACATGTAAATATCCAATTCCTTTAGTTACAGCATCATTAATTGCATTAGCATAAAGAGAGGATCCATCAGAATGGTCCCATATATAATCAGCCATATCAGCAAAAACTGCAGCAACATCTATGTCACTACCTTCTGCTCCAATGGCTTGCCATCTAGGTTGATTTGCTGTGGCGTAAAAATTTAACATTTCTACTACAGGCATTATGCGGTTTATTGTGAAGGTGGGCATCCCTTGTTCTTCTAATGCAACCCTCTCTTCATCAGTTAATTGATTGTCGTTAGCAAAATCTACACCTTTTTGGTTTACATACTCCCATTGAGCTCTGTATTCATTATTTGCTATCTCAAATATATCTTTTATTCTTAATGCATTTTTATCTATTCTTTTTGCCATGATAATTCCTTATTTAACAATTCCATTTTTTTAATGATTTATTTATCCTGCTATTAGGATCATTTTGTTTTTTAGCTCCAGTCAACTTTCTTTTCATACCACTCATTCTTGCGCAAAAACTAGCTTTCCTCCCTTTTGCTTTTCCTTTTGGATTTTTTTGTGTTACAGGAGCTTTAAGTGTGCCTCCCTTATAAGAAGCTCTACCCTTAGCATTTAAACCTCCACTAGGGCTTTTACCTTCTTTTCTTTGCCATGCTGGTGTTTTTTTTGTTGACATTATTTACCTTCTTTATATGTATTGTTTGCTAACATAAACTGTGTACCACTCCAATGTTTTTGACCTTTTGGAGCTTTTTTGTGTTTCTCATTCACCGAATGAGGTGTACCTTTATATGGTCAAATATGCATTTTCATAATTACATTTTCTTTCTGTTATTTCTTCGACCCGTTAATATATTACCCATTGTAGGAGTTCCCATTCTTCTTGAACCTCCAGACCCAGGCTTTCTTTTTATTCCCATACTTTTAAATCCAGATTTTATTGTAGGAAATTTTAATAATTTTTTTCTATGCATTCTATCTCCTAAGCTATTACCCAGCTTTTTGCTGAGGGTTTATGTTTATACCAATCTCCACTTTTATTTTTTTGCATGGACTTTGGTGGATGAGCATACTTACAAGCATAAGCTAAAGCATCTATTGTATCATCATGACCCATACGTGGACCAAAAATTAATATTTCGTGTTGCAATTCATATTGTTCTTTTTTTAAATGAACACTTCCTATTGAAAATCTTTGTGCCAATATTTCTTGAATCCTATCACGTTTCGACATTCTTGTACCAGGTTTTTCTGCATTGTATTTAACGCTAAAGTCGTTTCGTCTACGCATTTCTGATACCAATGCTTGGAAAACTGGTTTGGACATACTCGTATCCTCAATTGTATGTATGGAAGGACGATATATTTTGTTATAATCAAAAATATAATCCACAATCCCTTTTTTACTTTCTCCAGGAATGCCCAAAACAGGTATAGAACGTTTTCTAACATAATCTAATACATATACATTATTATTAACATCCACTGCAACATATAATAAAACACTAAAGTCAGTATCTCTCCTAGTGCTATCAGTGGCAGGGTCAATACCAGCAAAAACATTAACAGGTATTTCCTCACCTTTGTTAATAATATATGATACTTCTGTATCTTCATCGTATCTAAAACTTCCCTCCCAATACTTTATATGCTCTCTTGTAAAGATTGAATCCTCTTTACTTTGAACTTCCATCATATACTCTTGATAGAATTTTTGAGGCTGACCAGAGTCAGCATAAAACTTTTTCTTTCTTTCCATTTCTTCTTCACCAAACCATGAAGGCCATAATGGTGTACCATCTTTAAGTATTGCTTTGTATGTAATTACTTCCCAACTATATTTTTCACCACGTTTTTTAGCTTGGTCATAACCAACAAGTATGTTTTGTATGAAAGCATCGAAGTGAACAGGAGTCCCATTAATCCGAAGACGACCAGTACCAGGTTCAAGAGCAGGAAATACAACAGCTGTAACAAGATTACTAATTTTAGCACGAGACTCAGGCGTAACGGTATTATTTTCATCCTCAAAGTCATCCAATACGATAAGATCATATCTTTTGTGTAACTTAGCGCCTCCTCTAATCCCTGATAAGTTGGACTTACTAATAAGTTTGCAACCATTTTTAAGCTCAATATCATCTTCAGTCCATTTCTTCCCTTTTAAATTACCGAAATAATACAAAAATTTATCATTATACTCCAAGTGGTATTTAATATAATCGAGATTAGGGACCGAAATTTTAGAAGAGGCCGCAACCCATCCATAAAACAATGGCTCCTTAGTAAAAGCGAAATCATGTAGTATATTGCATTTTGTAAGTACTGTTTTTCCATGTCCTCTAGGTAAAATAACTGCTGTTTGTTTAATATCTTTGTTTGAAATAATATCTGCTACTTGATAATGAAAAAATGGAGTTTCTGACCTCATAAAATCATCTGGTAAAAATAATTTTCCAAATGCAATCATATCTTTTTTAGCTAATTCTAACGCTTCCTCTTCTTTAGATACGTTTCGTAAATTAATATTACTCATTTAAATAAAATCTTTCATAAAAATTAATAGGTTTTCCAAGTTTATCCATAACAGAACCAAATGTTCCTGTAGATCCACCAAAATCCCATATATCAGCAACAGCTAAATAAGGATTTCCTTGTAAATCTAATCCTAAACTCCAGTTTGATTCACCTAAATCTACAGACATATTATAATTTGGTTTATCTACTACTGTTCCTTCTCCTGGATTTAAAGTGCTTAACTTTTTATCCAAATAATCTAAGTATTGATAATTGTTATACATAGGAGATATATCAATATAATCTTTTAACCCGTATACATTTTCACCTTCATTGTAAAAAGGGTAGCCTTGTGAAGGCCTTAAGCTTGTTTTTGTTAATCCTTCAGCTTCAGGAGTAGTTTTTTCAAAAAATATATCAACTAAATTAGGAGCATTTTTAATGTTTGCAAGATTATTGTAATACTCCATATTGTTAGGCTGTCGTAAATGAGATAAGTTTTGACCATAATATTCTCCAGTATCACCTGTATATATATTTTGTAGTAATCCTGTACCAGGTAATGGAGATCCAGCTACTGCAGTAAGCTTATCTGTTGCTACACTACGAGCATATTTAACAAGTTGTTCTTTTGTTTCTTGATCATTCAGGTCTAAAGTTTCTATATATGACAATAAATTTTTTTCACCAATACCAAATACATCTTTTAAACCTGAGTTTACTAAACTCATTAAGCTAACTTCTTTCATTACCACTTTCCAACAGGACATCGTGCTGGTCCTATTACTGTTTTAATTTTCATAAAACAACCACATTGGCTGCATCTAGAATTATTGCTTAAAAAAGGACATTTCTGACATATATCAAGTCTATATTTAATTATATCTTTATCTGCTTTAATATATTCTACAAATGTTTTAAAAAAACTCATTTGTTTTCTATCTCAACAGGTCTTTTTGCCTCTTCTAAGTTAGCTTCTCCAAACCCTTTAAATACTGCTCCTGATATTTGTGTAACTTTAGTTTGATTTTTGTCTTCTAAGTCCATAATATCAGATAATTTAAATAAAGCTTTTAATCTTGTGTCAGATTTATCAGCAGTTTCAGCCTCTGATTTAATACCTTTAATAATATACTCTTCATTTATGCCTAATTCTTCTAATACAGGCTTTAATTCTTCTTTCATAGCAGTTTTAATCCTTTCAGTCTTTATTAAACTTGCCGACTTTTCTTTTGCATACCTAATATTATTTGTAGGAAATGCTTTTATATATGCTTCCTCTATCGCCATACCTTTAGATACGTATAAAACGAAGACAGATTCAGCTTTGGTCAGATTTTCACGGTCTAAGAGAATAGTGTCTGGGCTTTTACTCCCCCCGAATGAGTATATATTAGCCCTTTTAGATGCATCCATCTTTACACGGGGTCCTATAGGAAATGTGCCAGTGCACGTACCTATGTATTCCCTGACCTTATCTCTACCTTTTGAGCGTAACATCTGCCCTCGTCTTAATACTTGAATAACACATTCGTCATCCGTCTTCACCCAGTCGCCAATTCGACCTTTCCTCCAGTCGCTTAATACGTTAAGACTTTTTGGTATTTCGTCTTGTGGCTCGAACACGTGATGAACCACTTTGTTTATCTTGTAGCTTCTCATCCTTTTTGTTTCCCTTTGTTAATGTAGCTAGGTACTCCTCCATATACTTAACACGAGCCTTTAACTCTCTTAACTCTTCTTGTTGAGCTTTGTATTTTTCTCCTAATGTCCATGTGTCCATTATTTTATCTCCCTGGTTATTAACGAGGCCGCGCCAGCGGCCGCTTACTTATGCTTCCGCTAAGTCATCTAACAAACATGCTAGATCTGTATCAGTAAAGTACTTATCGAGTTCAGCCTCGTATATTATTCGTTTATTATCGGAGGTATCGTCAATGATTTGTTCTTCAATATATTCACAATTATCTCCGTTATCATCATATTCTATAGTTAGGATATACTTTTTTAATGCCATAACTATAACCTCCTTTCATAAATTTATTATATCATATATTATATACTTTTATTTTAAAAATCAAGAATTATTTTTGAGCTGTAAGTTGCTGAAATACAATGACTTACGAATTTTGCAGACTAATTGGTCGGTTTTGGGAAAGCAATCCTAGATTTTGTCGAAGGGAGATGGTAAAAAATTATATTACTTCACGAAGAGAAAAGGTTTCAAAATTGTAGCATTTTATCGTGTGGTCTTTTTTATGTATAACCGCCCTATCGGGCGGATTTCCAAAAAGGAAATTTAGTTAAAAATCATATAGATTTTTTTAATATAAATATATATAAATATTTTATAGTTATTTAAATAAAAGGAGATAGTAAAATGACAGAAGAAAAGATGGAATATCGTAATAGAGTAAAAGGAATATTTAAAAGGTTTGCACCTAAGATTGAGAATGCACCTGCTAAAAGAGGTTGGAATAGAATACTAGGACAGCCTATAGCAAGTCAAATGGATCTTAAAAGACAACGTGATGCTGCTATTAAAGATGTTATAGAAGAAGCTACATTGTTTGGTGTTAATATTGACCTAACTTTGAAAGAAGATGAAGAGTATGAATCACCTTTCGAGAAGACTACAGACGAATAATCTGTAGTTTTCTGGAATGTTTCACGGGAATGCTACTGTATATGCACTCCATATGTGTCATAATATATACCGTATGTGCAGTAGCTTCCTTTATATATAGTATAAACTTACACTAAACAACATCTGTAATAGAATCAACCCAACTATTCTAATTATATCTATAAAAGAACGGGTAATGCATTCGTTGATGTAAGTAAGTTTCAATCAATTGCGGAGAGCAGGCTTGGTAGCCTAGTGTGGCTCATAACCACAAGTTTGTTGGTTCGATTCCAACCTCCGCTACAACATTAAGTATAAGGTACAGTTGAAACTCCCTAGCAATCTAGGACTTAGTGCACAGTCCCGTAGCTTAGCGGCTTTGTAACAGATAGATAGTTAGATGAATGATACCGAGGCCTTATACTTATAATTTTATAATTAGGATATAGATATTATAATACGCTTGCGTAGTGGTCTAAAAGTGACTCTTACTACCTAACTTCGTCAATTAGGGGCAGCTTGCTGCTTAAATGGAGACTGTACAATATTTATATCCTATACTTTTCGATGAGCTATTGCTCTACTCGCGACCAGTATGGTGGTGTATAATGGGAATCATGAACCCGTGGATATTTATATCTATGCTACCATACTAAAGAATTAGTATCACTACAAGGCCCTAATTGGGTTTCTCTCATAATGTAGAGATGGACAAGAGTATGAGCTTAGATCCATCATGATACTATAAAATTATGTGTAGGGATGCATTTAGTAGCTTGGTCGCCGCTTGTCTTCAACCACAAGTTGATCTAAAATATTGATACGGGGGCACCTGTTGATATAGATAACAAACCTAACGTCATTTCTGGAAGATGTATGCCTACATATATTAAAATAATTAAGGAGGAATACAATGCACGATAAAATAGTACTAGTAAGATTAAAGAAAAAAATAAAGAAGTTAGAAAAAGATCTTGAAGATACTAAGAAATTTGCGGAATATCTTAGAAATGAGCTTATAGAAACAAATTATAGATAATATTTGTTAATACACACTAAACTAATTAAGGGAGAATAAAATGGAAGATCAATACAAAGATAAGAAAGATGATAAAGATATATCAGAAGCTTATAAAGTATTAAAAGATAAGTGGATGAGAGATGCAATGGAAGCTGATATGCAAAAAGATGATGAAATGATAGAAAAAGAAGAAGAAATACTATCACTTGGTCAAGATTTGTATACTTTAAAAGCTAAATTAAAGATTAAAAATCAAATGATAGAAGATCTTAAGCATCAAATCAGTATAGCTGTAGATACATCAAGAGATGATTACAAAAAATATTTAATGAAGTTGGACGAAATCGCACAACTTAAAAATAAAAATGTGATAGAAGTTAAGAAATATAGTAATAGTGATAAAAGATATGAAAATATAATGTCACATATGGATATTCTATGGCATGCAGGAGAACATGGACCAGATGGTTGTGAAAAATGTGAATCATATAGAGATATTATGATGTCAGCATTTGATAAGATAGAATCTATGTCTTCTAGAAATATAAATCTTGATTTTGCTACAACTCATGTAAAATATGGTAAAACTGTTGATAATAATAATAATCATATATACAGAGATGCTCTTACTGGTAAAATTGAAGGTGGTGATAAGGATTTATCTGAATTTGAAGATAATTGTAAGACTTAAGCTCAACGTGCAAGGGTGATGACCTAGATATTTTCGATACATGCTGGTGAGCAATGTTGACAATATATCGATATGGTCGGGGGACGACATGCCTGATCACTTAATACACCTCGAAAATAACAGATGGTTCGCCCCAAAGATTTAGAGAACTAATCATATGTATCTAATGATTAACGCCAACTTGAAAAACGCGGTGATCACCAGGTTGGAGCGGTATGTAGGATATACGTTTACTCGTATGTTCGTAGTTCTCTAATAAATTTACAATAAACTAACTAAGGAGATTAATAATGGGTATACATTTTAGGAATGTAAGAGATATATTGCAATTATTAAGAGATGTTTACACTTATATAGCAATACAAAATAGGCAAGATAAATTGGGTAAAAAACTTATGGACAGGATAGAACCTGTTTTACGAGACAATGATAACTTAAGTGGAGATAAAGATGAATATAAACGGAACTCAGAGAACTAAATATCATGCTATTAATGATATGAATAAATATAATATACCTACGTATTTATTAAAACACTTTAATGATCGTAGAAAACGCCAAGCTAGGCTAAAAGGAGGTAAATAATGGGATTTGATGTACATGGGATAAAACCTAAAGTAAATGTTGAGCTCGATGATACTACAGTTTATGGTATGATAGAGTCAATTGATGATTTTGCAGAAAGATGGTCAATGCAAGACAATCTAAATAAAAATGATCGCAAAAAATATTGGGAACAAATGGAAAAGCATCATGATGATAACCCTGGTATATATTTTCGTAATAATGTATGGTGGTGGCGCCCATTGTGGGACTATGTATGTAATGAATGCATAGATGTTCTTGACAAAGATGATATAACAGCTGGTCATTATAATGATGGTAGAGTTATTACTAAAACTAAAGCAATGAAAATAGCCGATATATTGTTTAAAAAGATAGAATCTGGTGAAACTGATAAATATGCAAATCATTTTGAAATAAAAAGAAAAGAAGCAGAAAAAAGTGATGATAAAGATATTAATTATAAGTCAAGTTATCCTTTTAATACTGATAATGTCAGAAGATTTGCTGAATTTTGCAAAGAATCAGGAGGCTTTGAAATATGTTAAAAGTAAAAGTAATTAGATTAGATAAAACTGGTAACATTAAAGAATATACTATGAAATTTAAAGATACTAAGAGTAATAATCTAGAAATAGAAAAATTAGCTGAAATAGCAGAAGATTGCTATGTTGATAAGCTAAATAGTTGGAAATAGTTAACTAAACAGGAAAAGGAGGCCAAATATGGCAACAACTAGAACGATAAGATGGTTAGCGGGTGGTGGATTTGTAGATAAAGAAGTCACTTCATTAACTGTAGCTCAATTGAGAGCTGAATTAGATATTAGCCCTGGTGCTGATATTGCAGTAAATGGTACTAATGTGGCGGATACTCATGAACTTACAGATGGTTCCGTAGTGGCAGCTGTTCAGAATAATAAATCTGGCGGTTGCTAGTTTAGTGTAAACACAGAGGAGGGGGATAGTCTACTCACACTTACAATCCACTTACTGTCCCCTTTCTTACAATATAGGAGAGATACAATGCAAACAAACTTATTTGAATTAAATCCAGACTTGACAAGCTTAATAGAAAATATTCAATTAGGACCTCAAGCTGAAGTATTAGAATTAATTGATGAATTTAATACTAGATACGTACAAGGTGAAAATCATGTAGTAAGGTCTTACAATTTACATGCACCTACTAAACCTCTTGGTATTACTAAAAAGTTTTATTGGAAACCAGGAGCTTATGATACTATAAAAGATATATTATGGCATCAAGGTGAAATGCATAAGAAAGCAAATTCATTAGGAAAAGTTGTACAAAGAGTTAAAGATAATGCTAATTGGAGATTAAGAAATATGTCGACTGAATTAGCAAATATTGAAGACATATTAAGTAGCTTTAGGCAACAAGGGCTCATAATGCAAGATAATACTGATGATGTAATTGAGTCATGGGAAGTAATAAAAGCTCATTTGTATAGGCAATATGAAATGTCTGACGGTGCTTTTGGTTTAAGAATAAGTCCAATAGAAACTGAAGGAGTTGTTACTAATTATTTATTAGATATAATATATAATTATAATGATGTAAAAATTAACTATAGGCATTACGAAAATCCAGATAATATAGCAGAAATTAATTTACCTGGAGAAGGCTACATAGTTATAAGAATATCATTAGTAAAAATAATTAATTGTCTAATATCTGCAAAACTTGATGTAAATAGAATACCAAATAGTATTAGAGTAGCCAATGGTAACAGTACTAAAAACTGGTTTTATGCTATAGGTGGCAGATGGTATGGTAGTTATCAAGGATTGCAACATCCATTTATAAGTGGTAATGGATATTCATATAATTATAATAATATATTTAACGATGCTTTTAGATATGTATGTGTAGGAGCTATGAATCAAGAATTTCATTCTTGCGTAAGAGCTTTAGATTTTATATCATTAAAAGTATTTATAAATAGATTGATGACACATTATGACACTCAAACAGGCCCACTTAATCAAATTAATAGATCTTACTTTGGACAGCCTAATTTCTTAGAAGGCAATGATGAATATTACAATATAAATGCTAAAATGACACCTTCTAATTGTGGATATGGTCATATTGTTCAAGATCAGGCTGAAGATGGGATAAATGTTACAGAAGAATCTTATTGTTCTGCATATTGTACTGTAAAAGATGAATGTCCATCGTATAAAGCTGCTGTAGTGATATATAAAGATGAACCTGTAGAAGTTTCACCTACAACAACAAACGCTGAAAGAGAAGCTCTGGAAGCATTAACATTAAATCTAGTAAATAATAGGAGGAATCAATAATGGAAGTATTTATAGAAAAGAAGGATTGGGATAAGATAATTAATTATGCCAGATGTGCTTCAAATAAATGGAGCACAGAAATAGGTGGTATGGCAGTAACTATTCAAGATGAGGATGGTGACTGGCAAATTACAGATCCAGTAATAATGAAACAAGAAGTATCTCCAGCATTATGCGAATTAGATAAAACTGAATTAGCAGCATATTACAGTAAAATGGCTATGAAGTATAAGAAAAAGAACATTCGCTTTTGTTGGTGGCATTCTCATGCTAAAATGGATGCTTTCTGGAGTGGTACTGATACAAATACTATAGATGAATATGAAGATGGCGACTTAAGTTTTGCTTTAGTAGTTAATGTAAAAGAAGAATATAAATGTAGAGTATCAGTATGGAAACCTTTTGTAATGCATAAAGATGTTGAACTTAATATCTTAAATGATAATAAAGAATTTAAGATACCTAAGAAAATTAATGATGAAGTAGAAAAATTCTGTACTAAACCAGCTACTAATTGGTATAATTCTGGTAGTAGTTGGAGTAAATGGACTAATAAGGGAGTAACAAGTGGAACTGTTATTCCTGGAACAGATCAAACTACTTTATTCAATGCAAATCTTAATGAGCATAGTGAAAGAAATATAATAAGAACAGCATGGATTCAATTATTAGAAAAAGTAGATAGTATAAATTCTTCATTTATAGCTGGTGAATTTAACTATGAAAAATATGCTAATAAAATAAAGGATGTAAACAGAAGATTAGAAAATGCTAAAATGCCATTGTCTGTAGAACTAATAGAAAAATGTGATTTTGATAGCTTATTAGAAATACATGCATGGGATTTAATCATTTGTGATCCTGGTTATGAAGAGTTAGATCCTTATATGGATTATGCTGATGAACAAAGCTGGAATGAAAGTTATTTAACAGGAGGGATACATGGACAAAAATAGTAGATTCAGTGATATTGTTAGTAATATGAATGACTATTCTTACCATATACTTGGTTGCGGGGCTATTGGTAGCTCTGCAGCCATGCAGTTGGCAAGAATGGGAGCAGAAAACTTTGCTTTATACGATGGAGATGTTGTTGAGCAACCAAATATAGGTGTAAGTCAATATAACATAAAAGATGTCGGTAAAAATAAGGTTGATTGTCTCTATCATCATATAATAAATATCACTGGAAACAAGAAAACAGTCGATAAATATTTTGGTAAATTCCCAGAAGACAATGAATATATACCTATGAGTCAGCATAATGATATAATTATACTAGGTTTTGATAGTATGAAATCTAGATTAGATGCAGTAACTCATATATCTAAAAGCAGAATTAAACCTTTTGCAATTATTGATGGTCGTATGGGAGCTGAACATTACCAACAATATGTCTTACCAAAGCCAACATTAAAAAATTACCTTAAAACATGGTATCCTGATGGTGATTCTGATCCTGAACCATGTACAATGAAGGCAACAAGTTATTGTAGTAATATGAGTGGAAGTTTTATTTGTAATGCTGTTAGGAAGTTAATAACTAACCAGCCTTATGATAAAAAATTCTCATTTAACTTTCCTACAATGATACTTGGAAAATAGAAATAAAGTATGTAAATTATAACCCCCATCTAGGGATAATAAAAACACAAAACAGAGGGAGGATTCATGGAAGCAATTCAAGAACCCAAAGGGACTTCTGACCCTATAAATAGAAGAAAAAACGAATGGATGTCACCTGAAATTGACAAATTGGCTGCAGCGTTAGCTAAAGCTCAATCTGAAATTAGAGGTGCTAAGAAAAGTAGTACTAATCCATTCTTCAAGTCTGATTATGCTGATTTAGATACTGTAATTAAATCATGCTTTCCACAATTA
>CEQB01027423.1_pt1 | contig 21663 bp, 15 predicted proteins | sample 530581 | NCBI WGS metagenome assembly CEQB01 (sample SAMEA2620588, study PRJEB7988) | marine metagenome | biome: marine biome (ENVO:00000447); feature: deep chlorophyll maximum layer (ENVO:xxxxxxxx); material: "saline water (ENVO:00002010), including plankton (ENVO:xxxxxxxx)" | depth 75 m
GTAGATCCCCTACACGGACGCAAGATGCGTCTTATGTTCACACTAGTGCTAGCCGTAGGGCGTTGTAGGGTATTCGTATATGTTATGGTGGTACTCAGCGTGCTGAAACCCTACGTTGCACTTAGGGGACTATAGGGGTGTATGTGTGTACCCGTGCTATACGCTAGTAGTACGTTCTACGTCCTAACGTACCCCCTACTCTCTAAAGAAAAAGAATATATATAAATATATATTCCAAAAAGAAAGGTCTCTCTCCCCCATTGACAGGTCAGTTTTTTTTGCGATATTATGCTCTTTATGGCAGATAACAACAACCCATACAGGCAATCAACTAGAAGACTCAGACCTCAAGGTAAAACCTCCAAGAGGTTATCTAGCCTGACACCTGATGGTCTACGCAAAAGGGTTCTTGACGCATTGCCTTTATGGGAGTCCTACCCTAGGTGGTTCAGGAGAGTATTGGTTTTGCTGCCGACCCATGGTGACATATTCTCGATAGCAGAAGAACTCAACACTACGCCTGATGAACTGCAAGGCATGATAGAGAAGAGACCTACATTCTCAAAGCTTGTGAAGTTTATTCAGGATAATGGGCACTACCCTGCCTGTGCATCAACCAAAGAGTATTTGAAACATGCCAACCTTGTTGAGCACTATGCAAACGAGAGCACTGTGTCTGCTGTGATACACTTAGAAACAAATGCAGGACAGGCACCAATCAATCACAAGATTGTTGACGCTGCAGGATGGTTTGCAAACATAGAGAATGACACAGAAAGAGTGCGTAGACAACAAGCCCATGCACTTGACAAATACGAGAAGAAGATAGATTCTGATGCTGTGGTTGAAGAAGTAGAAGAAGGATTGCAACCCTTTGTAAGAGACATCAACCCGGAGGAACAAGATGGCAACGAAGAGAGTAAAGTTTCCGAGGAGACAAGCACTAAATAGGGCTGTCCCCAAGTATACTCCTTCGCCTTGGCAAGAGGCACTACACCGTAATCAGGCAAAGCGTAAATGGGTCTGGGCTGGTCGTAGAGCAGGCAAAGGTAGAGCAGCCATTCAAGAAGCTATCTCCACTATCCTAGAAGCAAGCAAGACTAAGTTTATTGTCAAAGGTGAGGACGTCACCGACACCCTAGTTCCTGACATACACATCTGGACTGTTGCACCAACCAAGGCACAGATGAGACAGGTGTGGAATGAGATGAAAGCCTACATACCCAAGTACATGTGGAAAGGTTATGATGGCAGGGCTGGTGGTCGTGGTGGTGCGTGGCATGAAGATGAATTTTATGTAGAATTAGAAGTAAGAACCCCCAACGGGGGGTTTGCAGCCGATACTGTACGCAAGAGCGTACTTTGGGAACTACGGTCTGCAGACAATCCCGAAAGTTTGCAGACTGTAGGGCTAGACTTTTTACACATTGCAGAAGCACAAGATGTCAAGAAAGTAGCATGGGACAAGGTAGAGTGGGTAACAGAGTCACCCGGCAGAATGGGCAGAGTCTTTGCAGAAGGCATCCCCCCTATCGCAAGGTCACACTGGTTCTCTAGGCAGTTTATGTATGCAGAGAACAACCCGTCATTACAAAACCTTGCTGTGCGTGCAACAAGCTTTGACAACATGTATTTGACTGATTCGCAAAAAGACAACATACGTCAACAAAGAGAAACCACAGCAGAGTGGATATGGGAGCGTATGGTAATGGCAAAGCAACCTGATGTCGGTGGTGGATTCTTCAGAAAGATAGAAGACGCTGCTGTTGGCATGGAGCTTGCAAAACCGATTGAAGGACATGCTTATGTAGCTGGTCTTGACCTTGGTAAACAGGTAGACCCGACTGTGCTAATAATCAAAAACAGGATAACTAGAGAAAGTGTGCACAGTATTGAAATGTTAAAAACAGACTGGGTGTTGCAGAAAGAAACTCTGCTTGCCGAGCTTGCACAATGGAACTGTGAGACTGTAATGATGGACTCATCAGGCATGGGTGGTGATGTATTATTTGACGAATTGCTGAACCTCGGTGTCCCTGTAGTTGGCAAGAAGTTTACGCCTCAAACCAAGTACCAGTTATTCTTGAACTATGCAGTCGCTTTACAAAATGGTACTGTGTCCTTTCCTCCAGAGTGGTCCAAATTGAGAAGTGAGTTAGATGCAATAGAGGTACAACAAGCTGGTCTTGGATATACCTTTAGGCACCCGAACTCTGCACATGATGACTGGGTGGATGCCGAGGTTTTAGCCCTCATGGCGTGTGACCCACCTGACGCTATGGATGATGAGTACGAGCCAGTGACCACAATAAGAACAGTTGAACCTTTGACGGAAAATAGTGTATCATACACGGGAGGACGCTTAATGCGTTGGAGGAGACAAAGAAAAGCAAAGCAGTTACAAGAACTGCGAAAGTTGACAGAGATTAGCACAAATCAGGAGTCACTCCTGCTTGACGCAATGGATTAAATGGTAAATAGTTACAGACCAACACAAATGGAATCAGACTCAGTAGCCGAAGAAACTATTGATTTACTATCTGCTCCACCACTAGATGAGCCTGCCCTTAGTGAGGCATGGGTCAAGACACAATTATCCAAAGGTGGTGCAGCATCTCTATTTGATAAATTTTATGACAACTGTGCAGAAGCAGACGAATTTTACCTTGGGGAGTTTGACTACTCCGTCCCTCTAGGGGGAACTAAAATAAACCTAGGTACTTTTCATAGTATAATAGAAACTTTGGTAGCTCATGCCTCCCCAAGATTTATGGACATTGATGTCCCTGCCCCAAGCCCAAGAGCAACTGCCAGAGCAGAACTTATTGAAAAGTTCCTAAATGGTGCACACCACATGCTAGAACAAAACACTCCTGTAAAGAGAGAGATTGTAAAACATCAAGGTCTTTATGGTGTGTCGCTAGTTAAGTTTGAGTTTGCAGGTAGCCAATGGGGCGAGATGCCAGAACCACCAGAAGATGGTGTAGACATGGCAAGCTATGAGCAAAGAGTCAGAGAGATTTCAGAAAACAGGAAGTTTAAGTTTCCCATAATTTCAGAAGTAGTAAACCCACAAGAGTGTGTGTGGGATACTGCAAGTACACATCCAAGGTGGATAATTAGAAACACAGAGATAGATTCAGAATGGGTGATGGCACATTTCCCAGACTTTGAAGGAGAGGTCATGGATGGCAAGTGTGACTTTGCAGAAGTATGGACATCTACACACGTAGGTTACATGGCTAACGGCAGGTGGGCACTTGAACCTAGAAGGCACGCATACGGCAGAATACCGTGGATTATCTTTCACCCACAAACAGGAATCAAAACAATCGGCAACAAACCTGAGCACTTGTACAGAGGTATAGGTTCAGGTAACTTTGGGATGATTAGAGCCGAGTCAAGACTAGCATCTCAGTATTTAGACATCGTGGGTAGAAACGCATGGTCATCACTAAACTTCCAAGGACCAAGAGGTATGACAGAAGAAGTGATGCAAGAGTTCTCACAAGAACCCGGTGCACGTAACTACGTGCCCCCTAATGTGCGTATTGAACCACAGCAAACTGCAGAGGCACCACAATCTATATTGCAAGCGATGAACACATTAGAAAGAGCAATCGAAGCAAACACAGTGCCTGCAGTTGCCAGAGGAGAGAGACCATCTGGTGCAGCATCTGGATACCACACTGCTGTTCTTGCAGGTATAGCTAGTTTGAACTTTGGTGCGATTGTAGATGCAACAGAACGTGGCTTCCAAGAAGCTAACGAGATTATTTTAAGAATTGTTGAAGACGTAATTGGTGACACAGTTACAGTGTTTGGCATGACAGAAGCTGGTAGCACAGACGCCAAGATAAAGCCAAATGACATACGTGGGCACTATGTTAGTGCAGTTCGTCTAACATCAACAAGTCCTGAAGAACAAGAACGAAAACTGTCATTATGGAGAGATACTTGGAGAGCAGGATTTGTAGACTGGACTACTGCCCTACGAAAAGCTGGTGTGTCTAACCCACTAGAAGTTGTGGGTAACAGGATAGCTGAAGACTTCTTCAACTTGCCACAGATACAACAAGCATTCTCTCAACTAGCAGCACAGAGTCTACCGATACTGCAGCAAGCTGTAGAGGCTGCATCTCAAGGTGCAGAGACTGGTATAGACGCTGCTTCAATAGCTGAAGGGATACTTGGTGGAGCACCAAATGCTGGTCAGTTTGGTTTAGGTAATCAAGCTGCTGCAGGTGCACCAACTGGTGGACAGATAAGACCAGTTATACCGGGAAGCGTTGATGAACAAAATTTAATTGGAAGACAAATGGCTAGTCCTAGAAGAGGACCACAGCCAAGCGTGGGTGCAGATGTACCACCGGGTCTTGATAATATAGGAGCATAATGGCATACAGAGATAAAAGGTCAGTAAGAAACTTAACACCCATAGAAGCTGGGTTTGTTAGGTTCTTTGAGCTTATGGAAACATCATTTAAGAATGTAAACAGCAACTATAAAAACATTGAAGTACAAAATCCAAAACCAGTGCAAAGGAATCCACGGACTCCTGACAGAGATTTTAATAGTCCATTTCAAGGAGGAATATAATGGTAATGCCTTTTGACACATACGGTGCTTCACGAAGAGCAAGAGAAATGCAGGACGAAGTAGAAAGAAGAAGAAGGTTACAACGAGACTTAGGTAACCCTCAAGCAGATAATGCTAATATATACTCTACTTCATTTGACCCACCTCCGGGTGCAATGAATCCTTTTTCAGACCCAAATCAATCTGTTCCTCCTTCAGGCACAGGTTTTGCACCAACTCCTACAGAAGTGGTTAACAGGCAAATGTTATTTACACCATCGCAAACTTTTGTGTCTGCAGAAGAAGAAGAAAGAAACAGGCAGAGATTAGCACAAGAGGAAGCTGCGAGATTAGATGCTACACTGCGTGCACAGCAACAAGCTGCTGCAGCAACACAGTCAGGTGGGTTTGGTGGAATGCAGTTTCCAACTGCAGATAGAACTGGAGCACCGGGCTTAGCTACACCAGTGTTAACTCCACAACAACAATTACAACAACAACAAGAAGTGGATAATTTAAAAGACGGGTTAGCAAGAATTTTATTCGGAGATGTTCAGAGATTCTTAAGTGGAGCAGAATTACCTGAAAGAAATGCTTTATTAAGAATAGGAATAGGTCCTGAGCAACTTAATTCAAATGACCCAAATGTGCTTAGAGACACTATAGAACAAATTATTAATTCTAATGTTGTAGGTCAACCTGAGTTTGATACTATGTCAACAAGACTTGCTTACTTGCCTTTTGGACAATCTCCAGAACAAAGTAGATTGCAAAGAAATGTTGATTTAAATGAAAGGTTAAGAAAATTATTAGGTGGTGATGCTTCTGCAACAGACTTAAGCACCCCTCCAACAGGCACTACGCCTGCAGCTACAACTACGCCTGCAACTGCAGCAGCACCGGGTACAGTAACTCCGGGTGGTGTTGTAGGTGGCACAGTTCAGCAAGGTACAGTAGGTCAAACACCTATAGGTCAAGTATTTAACGAAGCATACGATGCTATTGCATTACTTAGAAGTGGTGCTACAGGTACTAGATTGCCTTCAGAAATTTACACACTTGCAGCACAAGAAGCACAGAGTGAAGCTAGGACTGGACCTGCAACAGACTTAATTGACACATTTAATGCAATACTTGCAGACCCTAACCAAAGAAGTTTTACTCCGTTTACTGAACTAGAACTACCTGCACAGCTTGCTGCTGAAGAACAAAGAAGGCAAGAAAACTTTGCAGATGCACAAAGGTCAGCAACACAAACTTTTGAAACAGCTCAGCTTGGCAGAGAACAAGCATTCCAGCAAGGTGAAGCACAACGTGAAAGAGACTTTGCAAGCCAAGAAAGAGTAGCTACACAAGCTTTCCAAGCTGGTGAAAGTCTTGCACAAAGAAATCTTGAAAGAGAACTGGCAAACAGCTTAAACACTACTAACACAAACATTGCTAACATAAATGCAGATGCTACAAGATTTGTTGCTGAAAGCAATAGAATATCTGCAGAACAGGTAGCACTGATTAACACAAGAAGTGCACAAGAGGTTGCTAGAATTACAGGATTAAACCAAGCAAACGTTGAATCTATCAAAGGGCAGTATGCACAAATAGTGGCTAGGCAAACAGGTCAAGACAAAGCAACCGTTCAAAGAATTATAGAAGCTGGTGCTTTATCTAGGCAAAGAGAGCAGGTTGCAAGTAATGAAAGCATATCTGAAAAACAACTACAAAACGCATTAACTTTACAGCAACTTACAGGTACAAACCAACTTGATATTGTTAACTTACAAAATCAAGCAGCAGAAAAAGTTGCAAATGCAAATAACACTAATGCACTTGAAATTGTAAAATTGCAAGGTGATGACGCTTTTGCACTTGCACAAATGCAGATTAGTAACCAGTTTACTAACCAAGCTGAAATTGAAAGATTACAGAATGAGTACCAGAAGGAACTTGCTACATTAACAAATACAACTGAAGAACAAATTGCAAGGATTAACACTGAAGCTAACGCAAGTATAGAGGCAGGAAGAATTGCTGCAGACAAAGCAGCTTACGAATCACAGCAAGCATTTCAGTCGCAAGAAGCTCAGGCTCAAAGAGATTTTGAGGCAGGTCAAGCTACGGCTCAAAGAACTTTTGAAGGTGGCGAAGCTGGTGCACAAAGAGCATTCCAACAGCAAGAAGCACAGCTAGACAGGGCTGCACAAGCTGAAAATGTAAGAACGCAATTCTTAAATGGATTGCAACCATCAGAGTTTGCAGAACTACAAAGGGATATTGCTAGAGGTGGATTGACTGTAGAAGAGTCTGAAAATCTTGCTGCACTTGTAGCGAGAGGTGGATTATCTGCAGAAGAAAGAATAGCAGAAATGAATGCAGAAAGCAGGTCAGATGAGATGAATGCGTTTATCTCGCTACTATCTAATCCGTCAGCACTTGGTGCATTCGTAACTGCAATATCTGGAGAGTTGCCATTTGATGCAGTACCTACTTTAGGTCAGTTGTCAGAAATGACTCCTAACAGAATACAATACTTACAAGGTGCATTGTCTGCTCTGGGTATAGACCCACAATCATTTATAAGAATGGCACAGTCAGTTACACCACAGGCATTCCAAGAAACAGGACCATTTGGTCAGATAACAGCTATGGTAGCGTGAGGTAACTAATGCCAACGCCATGGGAAAAATATCAACAGAGAAGAAATAATCCATACCGAGGTGGTAGTGGATTTAAAGGTAGAGCATTAGCTCAAGCCAAGATAAATGAGTATCAGTATCCATACGAAATGGGTAGTGTTACATCTGTAGAAGTTGACCCAGAGATAGAAGAGCAGAAACGTAGAGAAGCAGCAGAGGCACAGAAACAAAAGATGCGTGGAATACTAAGTGGTCCAGCAGCATTGTTTCCTAACTTGCAAGATTTAAAAACAGGAGAAGGCTTAAAGCTTGGTGTCGATGAAACAGCTCTTCCAAAAAGAGAGCAAGAAATAAGTGGCAAACAAAACCCTTTTAAATGGGCATTATCTAAAACAGTTGCACCTACCCTAGAAAAATGGCAAGAGCTTACAGAAGCCACTGCAGGTTTAGTTGCTACCCCTTTTAGTAGTGAATTGCAATCTCTTAAAAACCAAGGTGTATCTGCAGGTGACAGGTGGAGAGCAATAGACTTGCCTACTGCAAGAATAGGTAAGCCTAAAGGTGAAGGTTTTGGATTTGATGTTGGTGTGAAAGGTGCAGTTGAATTAGTTGTTGACCCTGTAGGTTGGGCAACTACTGTTATGCCAATAGGGTTAGCGTTCAGGGCTGCATCATATCCTGCAAGAAAACTAGGAGCAGTTGCAGGAAAATTGACTGGTGTAACAAAATTATCAGAGTCAGGTAAAAAAATATACGCTCAAGCAGTTAGACAAGCTGACGATGTAATTAAGGCTGAAATGGATAATGTATCGCAAGATATATTTACAGAGTTATATGAAAGAAATGTTTTAAATGGTCCAACAAAAAATGGTGGTCTTGGCAAAATTGATGAAGCAAGAGTTATGTCAGAACCAAACCCTGACTTAAACATACTCATGAACTACGATGAAATCATGAGCAGTAAAGACCAAATTGGTTACGTAGATGGATTGCTTGCATATATTAATGATAGAGCAACTGCAGCAGAAAAAAGAAGAAGTGGAACTTTTTTTAGAGCCATGAATAACGCTGTGCAAAAGTTTAGACCAAGTGTTGCTAAAAGAATGAGTGCAGAGGGCAGGATAGAAACTTATTACAATCAATACATTACTGCAATACCGACTGCAGCAAGATTAGCTAAATCTGAGTTAGAAAATATTGACCATGTTGACTTATTTGATTTAAAAAGAAAATCTTTGTCAGCTAAAGTAAAAGCAGACTTGCCTGAAGGTGTAAAACCATTAGAGTTTCAAATAAACGAACAAGCATTTATTACACCTAAAATTAACACTGAAACAGTGGCTTTTGCTGACGATGGCAATGCCACAAATTTAATTAAAGGAATTAAGGCTTTAACAGATGATGCTATTGACACTAAAAGATTAAGGGTCTCTGTTAACACAGACACAAACACAGTAAGTTTGGCTACAGAACAAGGGTTTAGTCTGGGCACACTTAGATTAACAATAAACCCTACAAGTGGTACAGGCAAAATACCAATTAAAGGTGATGCAAAAACTTTAACATCAGTAAGAAAAGAAATAGAGGAAAGCCTGCAAACGATGAACAAGCGTGCAGATGCTTTTGGGGGAGATGAAGCCCAGAAACGTTACGCAATACAAGACGATGGTCACTTTGAAGCTTTTAATAGTGCATCTTACACATTTGAACCCGAAACAACAAACGTATGGCAACTGCCAAAAATATTTGGAAAAAAGGAAGTTGAAAGACTGCAAAGGTTCAGGGAAGATGAACAAATCGCAACTAGCCTTGGCACGCTTGGTGGAAAATTAAGAAAAGAAATAGCAAGTGATATTGAGCCAATCATTAACCGTATTGGCTTAATAAACAAGCAAGTAGCACAAACAGGTAACCAGCAAGCACAGTTTGTTAGAGAAACTGCATCTATAGTTCAAGATGCAAATAGAATATATAAAAACGGAATAAACAGGTATTTTGCTGAAACACAAAACTTTATAAATAATGCAAACAAGGTTGATGATTTAAAAGGTTTATCTTTTACATTTAGAAGCTTAGCACAACAAGGTGATGAGGTTGTCCCTAAATTGCCACAAAATTTAGCACAAGCTAAAAGCGAATTGTCAGACTCATTGTATAACTTAAAGAAAAATTTTATAGAGATTAAAGATTTTGTTACTGCAGATGAAGCTTTAATTGCTTTAAGAAACCTTGACGATGGTCTAAGAAATGGTCAGCTTAGAGCAAATGTTGTTAACAGAGCTGGTGGAGGGCTAGATGAATTTTTGGGAGAAAGAGAACTTAATGGTGTTGTAAGGCAAATTATGAGGTCTTATGCACAGAAAAACCAAAACTTAGATTTTCTTATTGAGAATGGAACTAACGTATTACGAAAAAAATCAGACGCATTTACCCCTAAACTCGTATACAGAGACCTTGAAAAATTATTTGGTAAAGGTGCAAATAGAATAGGAACTACAGGTGCCAAGGCTCCTGCTGGTCAAATAATAAGAGACCTAAGAAATGAATTTAAAAAACTATATGGATTAAGTATTGAGGACACAGCATCAGTTCAAAAAGAAATGCCATTCTTGCAATTCTTGGATATGGCAGGCACAGTTGTAGGTCATTCACATAGCACAGGCAGACCAATAAGGTTATACACAACTGGGTATTTTGAGTTAACAAATAAACAAGCTAGCTACTTAGATAAATTTTATGAAGTAATGGACAGGGGTGGTCAGCTTGTTAGAGAAGAAGGTGCATTGGGTGCATTTGATGACGTTGTTCAAATGAAAACATCTAATTATGTTCATCACTTAGTTGAATCAAGAAATCAGATTATGAACGAATATCAAGTAATGGAAGAAATTATGCAAAACGGTGCAACAATTAGCCCTAAACTTGGTAAAGAATTATTCCAAAACACAAGAAGTTTTACAGATGTAATTACAGAAGGTATTGAAGCTCAAGGTATAAAGTATGCTGACAATCCTGCAGATATTGCAGAGGCTTTCCATAAACAAGTTCAAGAATCAATAGCAAACGAGCATTTAAAAAATAAAATTAGAGTTGTTGCTGCAAGAGAAATTGACAGCGTTGCAATACAAAAAAGAATACTAAACACTTTTACTAGCTCAAGAATTATAGGGCAAGGCTTAACAGGTTTTTCTATTAATAACGCAAGAGCTTTTACCGAAACTTACAAAAAGAATTATTTAAATAATAAAAACAATCAGTTATTTATAAAAAAGAATTATCCTGAATTTGCAAAAACTTTAGATGAATTAGCTGATATAGATAACCTTGACGCTACAACAATAGATGTTTTAGTAAAAAGAAACACTACAGGGGACGTTGTGAAAAGATTTTTAGATGATGTAGCAGAGAAAGAAAGATATCAACAGAAATACGTAGACAACATTAATCTTACTCTTAAGCAAACTAAATTCACCGTGCCTGAAGTTTTTGGAAAAGGAATATTTGCAAGAGAAAGAGTTGCAACACAAGAAAGGTTGCTTAGGAGATATAACGGCACAAAAAGTGGTGCAAACATATATGGCTTAGAAGATATACTTTTTGATGATAAATTAGCTACAAACATAGAAAATGCACTAGGCATATCAGAGCCCGGCACGTTTGCTAAATTTGCTGATGCAACATCTAACGTAACTGACAAGATAAGAGTATTGCAGACAGCCATTGACCTTGGTACTCCATTCTTGCAAGGTTTGCCAACGCTTGTTACAAGACCAACATTATGGGGTAAAGCAACTATTGAAATGTATAAAACAGTCTTATTCCCAAGAACAGGTGGTGCAGTACAACGAACTGCTTTTTACAGAGAAAAAAGAGATGTAATTAGAAAAATGAACAGGCTTGGAATTAATATGTCAGGCACAGGTAATGATTATTTTAGAGCTTTAGATAATGGTGGAAGCGTTGGTGATTACATAAAGGGTAAAGGTTTTAGTGATGACAATGTATTTGTAAAAACAGGTGTAGTAGCCGATAAAACTATTGGAAGATTCCAAGATGGGTTTGAACATTTTGGTGACATGTTAAGAGTAGGATTGTTTGAAGCACACGAAAGAGATGTTGTTAAAGGTTTAAGTGCTGATGCTTTAAGAACGTATGAAAGAACAGGACAGGTGCAAGATGATGCAGTTCGTAAGAATCTTGATGACTTAGGTCAGTACGTAAATCAAATGACAGGTGCTTTTAGCCACACACAGAACATGATATCTAGGCAACAAGCAAACATTGAAAGAACATTTTTATTCTTTTCACCAAGCTACACACGTGCGTCAATGGGGCTAGTTGGTAGCGTACTATCAGGTGGGCTTAAAGGTGAGGCTGCACACACAGCACTTAGAAACATGCTGGCTGCAGGTGTAGGCATGCACGTAGGAGTTGCTGCTGCACAAGCACAAGCACAAGGCAAACCTATTGAAGAATTTTTAAATTTAGACCCATCATCTTCCAGCTTCTTAACTACAGACGTTGGTGGAGTAAAAGTAGGATACGGTTCTTTCTGGAACTCATCATTTAAATTATTTGCAAGAATATTAGAGGACCCTTCTTTTAGAGGAGATGTCTTAGACTCACCATTGTTGATGACAGGTGCTGGTAGAGGGCAAGCTGGATTTGATGAATCAGGTATTAAAAGCAAGATAGCAAACAATCCTGTTGTGCAATGGCTTAGAGGTAGAAGTTCTCCTGCTGGTTCACAGTTTTGGAACTTAGGTATGGGTTCTAACTATCTTGGAGAAGAGTTATCTCCTGTATCAATAGATGCAGCACAAGAAATTGGAAGCAACTTGTTCCCGTTTTGGGCACAAAACTTTTTTGACTCAGGTTTTACTAATGGTGCAACTTCAGCTCCTTTTGAATTTTTTGGTTTTAGGACATACGAGATACCACCATGGGAAAGAAGAGATGCAATACGTGATGAGATTGCTATGTTGAGGCACGATACATTATGGAGAGACCTTAATGATTTACAGAAAAAACTTATACTTGATGACAAAGGCAACAAGAACGTACAAAGGTTAATTGAGCTTGATGAAGAAATAAAAGAGAAGAGACGAGTTGTAGGTGGTGGTGAACTTGACAACCAAATTGATGATTACTATGCAGACATAGAAAGGGCACAGCAATACTACGAATCAGAAACTAAAAAACTATTACATTTATTGCACAACAGGGTTTCAGATGAAAACGGTGTAGTTATACAAACACCTGCAGATGTTATAAGAAACGAGAAAAGAATTAGAAACGAAAAGAACACTGCAATAGAACTGCTAGATGACCCTATAGCAAACCCACAATACCAAAACGTAAAAGCATATTTTGAGTCTTTTAATAACTTTGACAAAACAGAAAGACCAGAAGACTACTTTGCAGAAAAATATGCTGATATATACTTTTCGCCAGAATGGGAAAACTTTAATTTTTATGACTTTAAAGCAAGAGACGAAGCTATAGCTGACCTTAAGAACAGATGGGGTGGCGATGGAGAACAGTTAGAACAGTATGCAAAAAACTTGTTGTTTGGCAGAAAGCTGCAGGTAGACCCACTTATATCTGAATATTACATAGGGGTCAATAAATACTTTGACCTATATTACAAGGGTGCACACGATGCAATCTTTACAAACAAGTACAGAGGTGAGTTTGATGAACTGTACGAAAGATTTAGAAAAGCAGGTGTGCGAGACCAAGAATTAATATTAGAAAAAAACAAAAGGTTTAGGAAAGCACTTAACTCGGAAGTTGGTGCAGTGAGAGAGTCTATGAGAAAAATAGACCCTGCACTAGACGCTTTCTTGTATAGGTTTAGGGTGGGTGGCATCACAAAACCTATGCACCAATTTAACCTTGATAGGGTAGATGAACTCAACCAATTAGGACACATGGACGAGTATGTTCCACAATGGAGAGTTGCAGGACAATAAATTGAATATTATAATCAAAAAAAAGAAATCATTGGAAGGCTACGGCTATGACAACAGAAAAAGATAATATTGAACAACCAGAGACTACGGTCGAGGAACCCTCTGTAGAAACTCCTGAAGAGGAGAATACAGAGTTAATAGAGCAGGCAGTGCAAGACGCAGAAGCTAAGGCAGAAGTTGAAGAACAGCCCTCATACTTAACTGAAGATGACGTTAATAGAATACTGTCAGAACGTAAAGACGCATTTGATAATGCACAAGGACGAGCTCAACAGTATACAAATCAAAAGGTTCAGGAAATTCAGGATGACGCTAAGGCACAGATAAAAGAATTTATGAACGATTTTTCATCTATATTGGACGAAGACCAAAAAGAAGTCCTAGACCAAAAGATGCAGGAGCGAGAAAGAAAAGCTAAAGAAGAGAAACTTGACCGGTTAATTGAAAACATGGACAAGCCTCAACAAGGTTCTGGCGTAACTCCTGATAATCTTGAAGACTTAGAATCGGCAGTTAAGGATACAGCAACGGCATTAGGTTTAGACATTGATGTTAGAAGTAACAAAGATGTTTGGAAAGGCTGGGATGCAGGTATGAGTTTTTCTCAATCTGTAAGAATAGCCAACGCCAACCTAAAAGCCATGGCACAAACAGGAAAAAAAGAGCCTGTACAACAAACGCCGGCAGCACAGAAAGTGCCTCCGACTACACAGGGTGCACCTACACAACCTAAAAGGGCGTATAGGAGCCTCGGTGACTTGTCGAATGCAATGATATCTGGGCAAATATCGGCAGAGGAATACAGAGCTCTAAAGAAAAAACTTTAGAAAAAAGGAAAAATTAGATGGCAACAGGATTGACATTATCGTCAAGCTCGAGTCTATCAGACATGTCAAAGACAGTTATTGCTTCGGCGATTTCTAACATTGAGCCTGCTGGTCCCACAAACCAGTTAGTGTCAAGGTATGACATTCCTCAAGGTGCAAAGCAAGTTAACATCCCTATCTGGGGAAGAAACGATGCTCACGCACTAACTGAGGGTGTAGACATTTCTACTCCACAACAACTTTCTGTTACTGTGACAAGCATTACTGCATCTGAACACGGTATCATGACTTTTGTTTCTGATAGATTAAGCAGACAAAACAACGAAGACATATTAGCACACGTAGGTGAAGTGCAAGGTGGAGCTTTAGGTAGATTACTTGAAGACGACCTAATCACATTATTCGATGGGTTCTCAAACTCAATCGGTTCTGCTGGTTCAAACCTAACATACAGAGATATTGCTGGTGCAGTATCTTTCTTAAAAACTGACAACAACTCATCTTTTGGTATGGCTCCGGGACAGCCTAACGCAGTTATGCACCCAGAACAAATCAGAAGATTCGTACAAGAAGTTACTGGCATACAGGCTGGTGGTTCTGGTATGGCTGCACAGCCTATCCCAGAAGGTATCACTGCTGACGTAATCCAAAACTACTTCAGAGGAAACGAAAGAGCATTTGGTGTGCCGATTTTCCAATCAGGTGTACTAAGCAGAGACGGTTCTGGTGACGCTAAAGGTGCAGTATTTGTACCGGGTGCACTAGCACTAGCTATGGCTCACGAAATGGAAGCTGAAGAAGAAAGAGATGCGTCATTAAGAGGTACTGAAATGGTAATGGTAGGTGAATGGGGAGAAGCTGAAGTAGCTGACCCTTGGGGTGTAGAAATGCTTGGTGCTGCTGACGCACTATAGGAGGATAAATGACGACTAACCAAGATTATTACGTTAAAGAGATTGAGACTAACGATGCTCATCAGTACACAACAATCTTTGATTCTGTTACTGGTGCACCATTCAGAGTAAAAAATGAAATGGTAGGGCATTATCTTGAGAAAGTTAAACGTGAAAATCAGGTTGTCGACAATAAACTGGTAGCTACTGGAAAGTGGATACCAGCCTTCGTAAAAACAACAAATGAAATAATTGGTTCTCCGTCTTCCGGCAAGGCTGACAAGGTAGCTCCCGTTAGTCAAGTTAAAGCTGGGAAACGAAGACGAGGTAGGAGAGGTAGAAAGAAATGACTACTCTATTAGGCAGATGGGAAACCATCGTAAAACAATTAAGGTTTGAGAATAACTGGGCTGAAGTGCTTGAGAATTATCTTAAAGAACAGAAGCTTGATGAACTTCCTGAGCCTGAATGGTCTGATGACGACCCTACCATGGCTTATGTTTATCTACCAGCTCGTTCGCTAAATGGTGAACTGGTACGGTATGACAAAACTAGAGCTAGGATGTTTCCAGAAAGCATCGTTGGGTATCTTGAGAAAGGTGGTCTTATGAAGCTCCCTGCAAAGGTTGCAGCATCTAAGACGAAAGAGCAGCTCCCCAAGATGGAAACGGAGAAACCAAAACTTGATAAAAAAATTGAAAAATTAGGAGACTTACAAGATGAGTAACACTATGGGTAACAAGTATAACTCTTCCAACGCAGAGACTCTATCTGGAGCTAAGACATTGGCAGTCACAGACGCTAAATTCCAATTCTTAGACCCGGGAGGTTCTGCAAGAAACGTAGACTTGCCTGACTTGAGAACACTAACTACTGACACAAACTCAGAAGGAACAGGTGACGCAGGTACAGACAGATACGTTGATGCTCAAGGTGGTTTCTTTTCTATTAGCAACACTGCTGATGGAAGCGAAGTAATCACTGTTAGAGGATGGAACGGTTCATCTACAACTGGAACTATATGTACACCAACTCAAAACGAGACTGCATTCCTTTACTGGACTGGTGCAGATAACGGATGGATTGGTATAGCTGGTTCTGACGCATAAGCAATGAAATGAAGTAATGGGGAGTGTTCAAAAGTTACATTCCCAACCGAACATAATTCCCACTCCCCATTACAAAAGGAGATAAGATGGCATTTGGACATCAAAAATTAACGGTAGCAGATTCTGCTGTCGGACTTACAGTACCTTCAGGCGTAAACTACGCCTGTATATCAATAGAGACTGCTGCAGTAAGATTAAGAGTTGATGGCACGAACCCTACAGCAACTATTGGGTTTCTTGCTAGTGCAGGTCAAGAACTAAAAATATTTGGTAATGACCAGCTCACAACAATTAAATTTATAAGAGACACAAGCACATCAGCTGTATTAAACATACAGTATGGTGTGAGGGTTGACGGCAATCACTGTATAGATATCAATGGGTAAATATAATAAATCAAATAAAAATAACATATTTAGAGACAAGCCAGAGATTACAATCTCAGAACACACTGTTGTAAAAAACGGTAAGAAGATGAAGATTGTAGTGCCTGAAGGCAAGATAGGATATGGAGATGTAGAGTCGCATGCACAGATGGCTGGCGACCTTGCAACAAAGCACAGCGATGACAACAAAGCAGGAGAGAAAGCCTACGAAGAAGTAAGGAGACATCGTGACACAGACTCCGGTTCTACCATAGAGGAAAACAAGCTGAAGATGGCATACAACAAAATGGCTAGCAGAATGCCTGTAATACAACAATATAAAATTACAGACAATACTGGTAAACACATTGCAACTGAGTACCTATTTATGAAGACAGAGCCTAGTGGGCTAACAAGACCTCTTAAGATAAGGGTCGATTTAGACACAGGCAAGACAGAGGAGATACCAGTATAATGGCTACAACCACTGCACTAAGCACAATACTGCCACAATTTGCTAGAAGAATAGGGTCTTACATAGGCTCTTTTAGCACAACTACTACAATAACTACCAACACATCTGTGGTATCTACTGGTCTCAGAGACCTTGGGTTTACAGATGATGACGTATTAAATGATTCTTTTATCAAAATAACAAGTGGCAACAACTTAAACGATGTAAGGTTGATAGCTGATTACACAGGAAGCAGTGGCACAATAACAGTGTCTGGCACAAACTTTAGTGCTGACAGTGGTACAGGAACTACGTTTGAGATATACAGATATGACCCTGACCAGCTAAGAGATGCACTAAACGATGCAAGCAGACAAGCATTCCCTGCATTATTTAAAAGAATAGACGACAGGACATTGACTGTCGCACCCTCGCAGGCACGATACGAGCGACCAAGTAGCATAGAGCCGGGTTACATACGGCAGGTATACTTGCTCCCGAAGCTTGAGTCTAAGACTTACACAGAAAATATATTGAACGACCAGAACGTAGACATGGAAGCTGACAGCAGCAGCCTAACCAACTGGACAGACAGCACACACATTACTGCTGCAGTAGAAGTAGACACAGTTAGTCCTAACAACTACATGGTGTACAGAGGAGACCAAAGTGCAAAGCTAACATGTGCTGCAAGTAACACAGGCACATTTACAATATCAGTTACTAACCCTACAAATTATGAATCAGAAGAGTTAAACTTTTCTATATGGGTATATTCAAAATACGCAAGCCTTGTATCACCAATGCTGCAAATAGATTCCGACACTGCTGTTACAGGTACGAGCCACAGTGGAGGTGGTTGGGAAAGATTGACAGTATCTACTACAGCTTCAAACGTTGGAAGCACAATAAAAGCAGGATTAAGTTTTGGAAGCAACGGTGCGATTTACACTGTATATGCAGACGAAGCTATCCTAACTTCTGGACCTAGTGCATCACCACTAGGTTATGAAACTATTGTCTTTGATTGGGACGAAGAAGGCGACAACCTTATATTTAAATCACAACCACCACCACATTACCAGTTACACGTAGTTGGGTGTGGTGCTTTAGAAACACTTACTGCAGGTGCAGATACAATCACCCTTGAGCCACATCGTGTTAACTTGCTGTTAGATTACGCAGCACTTACATTCTTTGAAGGTGAACTAGACCAGTCATCTACTGATGACCAGAATGCAATACTAAGACAAATAACTCACTACAGGAATAAGACGCAGACAGGAAAGGGAGAAATGGTAGCACCTTCACTTAAAAAGAACTTGTTACCAGCAGATAGTGCATCTATGTTTGGGAGTTATTGATGCCATCAAACTACGATATTAAATTAACAAAAACAGATGGCAGTTCTAGCGAAGTAAAACTTACTCTTGATAGAACTACACAAAGTGGTGGGTATGCAGTAGAACACATCTCCCCTGCCCCACCAAATCAAGCAACTGATGCTGCAAACTACCAACAACAATCACCAGACCTTGGGCTTGTACTAGACCAAGACTCTTTTCACAGAGGCTTTGGACAATCTCTCCTAGAGCGTTTTGATGACGCAAGTAGTGCCAACGCTGCTTTGAGTCGCTATGCGTACTCTGAGGGCGTGTTAGGCATGTTTAAAGGCGAGATGGTGTTAGGTTACAAAGAGGATGAAGTCAACGTAATACTTAGAAACGGTACACTTGAGAACGGTGGTGTGTCTGAGTTTACTGGTACAGATGTAACCATAGCAGTAGATAGTGACACTGTAAGAACAGGTGACTTCTCAATGAAAGCTACAGTTACAGCAAACAGTGGCACAGTTACACAAGCATACTCAGGCACTGTGTCGGTATTGAGAAGCAAAGAAATAACCTTTGCTGCATTTGTAAGAAGAGAAAGTGGTTCAGGAACTATTACAGCTAAGATTGCTGACAGTGCTGGGACTACCACTGGTACTTCGTCTACATCAGCAGCAGGTAGTGATTGGGAAGTAGTATACGCAACTAGAACTATAGATTCAGGTGCAACAAGTATTACATTGACTCTTACTGCAAGCACGAGTGGAGATGTATTTTACATAGACGATATACACGTAACACCTTCAGGTGGAACAGACTGGACTAATCCACAAGAGTTTAATGGCAATATTTATGCAGCAGCAGGTAGAGTTGTATACAAATGGAATGACAGTGAAGAGTATTGGGCAGCAGTATACGCTGACGCATCCAACGACATAACAGATATGATTAGCTTTGATGGTGCATTGTATATAGGGTTTGGCACAGTAGCAACATACCTTAGAAGCACAGATGGTACTACATGGGCTGCTCCATCTACTAACAGTGGTAATGGTAGGTTTGCAGAATTTTTTGAGAGAGCAAGGAACAATAATGGTAACTACGCACTATTTAAAAGCAGAGCAAACCAAGTATCAATATCAATAGACCCGTCAGATACAGCTAATTGGGGTAGTGAATTACAAGTAGGAGACAGCGACAGAAAGATTACTAATCTTGTACAGGCTAATGATATCTTGTACGTAGGTCGTGAAGATGGTCTGTTCTCGTACGACAGAAGCACACAGAAGTTTAGGGACTTACAGCCTGAAGCTAACTTGTTTCCAGACGACAATAACTTTAAAGCAGCAACTGGTAGAGCAGGACAACTGTTTGCATCAGGTGGTGACCAGTCTTTTTGGCAGATAGGTGACGGTTTCTTTGACGGAGCTAAAAGCTGGACAGACTTATCATATTTATTTAAAGCCTCTGGTATACGTGGGTTTGGTGGTAGAGTATCTGCAGTAACACAAGACAGAAACAACCTATTTGTTGCACTAGCAGATGACCTTGAGGGAGAGTCTGGCTTTCCATACACATTCCCATTTGCTTTTGCTGGTTCAGGAAGGTCACAAGCAGTCAAGCTTATAGGTGTGCGTACACAACGTGAATCACCATCAGACAGCCCTGAGCAAGTAGCACACACAATAACTAGCTTTAGTGTGTCAGAGATTACAGCTATGGGTAAATTTAAAGGCACGGATGCTGTTAGAACAAGTATGTTTGTATTTGGAAACAAAGTAGAAGATGACTTGGCAGCAATATCCAACGACACAGTATTAAAAGCTTTTAGGCTTAGAATGCCTATTAGAAACGAAAACCCTGCACTTAACTCTTTGTCAGAGCACAGGCTAACAGGTAATTTTTATACTTCTTACGTAAACTTTAATTTCCCAGATGTAAATAAGTCTGCAATAAAGATTACGCTTACAGGCAGGAATTTAGATTCTAATAAGAAAGCTACAGTATTTTATAAAACCGATGATGCTACAGATGATGACACTACAGGCTGGACAACTTTTGGTAGCTCTGGAGAAGTAACATCAGCATCAACAACAATTACGTCTAGCATACAGCTTAACTTTAAACGTATAAGATTTAAGATTGTATTATCTACAAATGACTCTTCATCATCACCAGTAATCACTGGTATTGTGTTTCATGCAGCATGGAATCCTATTGAATACAGACGATGGAGTGTAATGGCTAAGATTAGTGATAAAAGGAGTCTCGCTATGCGTAGAGTACGTACACGTACATTACGTACTACCGACCTTAATAATCTTGAGACCTTGAGAAAAGAACCCTTTATCCTTTATACTGACCTTGATGGCACAAGTCATTATGTAAGTTTGCGATATCGGGACGAGTTAATCAAATCTCGAATACAATCTACAAGAAATGTAGAACTTGACCAAACAAGACGGTTAGTATTAGAACTAACGGAGGTGAAAACAAGCTAATGGCAAACGAATTTAAACATAAAACGGTAGGTACACAGCTTACACAAACTGAGTACGAAGCTATAGGTGGGCACGTATTAGACTCACAAGCAGCCGGTGACATCATATACGCAAGCTCAACAACACAACTATCAAGGCTAGGTATCGGTACTGCAGGTAAACTTCTAGCTGTGAACTCTGGAGCTACAGCCCCAGAATATGTTGCAGCAGTTACAGGAGTAACCTCTGTTCTTAACGCAGCCTTAGTAATTGGTAGAGACGCAGACAACGACATTGACTTCGGTACTGACAACACAATTTTATTTAGAGCTGATGGTGCAGACCAGATTAAACTCACAAATGGTGCACTACTACCTGTTACAGATGATGACATAGACTTAGGCTCATCTTCCTTGCAATTCAAAGATGGTTACTTTGACGGAACACTGGAAGCTGATGCAATTACAGTGGGTGGCACAGCAGTATTAACTGGTGGTGCAGAAACAGCAATTACATCTGTGCTAAACGCAAGTCTTGTTGTAGGTAGAGATGCTGATAACGATATAGATTTTGGCACAGATAACAATATTATTTTTAGAGCAGGAGCAGCAGACCAAATTAAGTTAATAGATGGGGCTCTTGCACCAGTAACAGACAATGATGTTGACCTTGGTACAAGCTCACTTGAATTTAAAGATGCTTTCTTTGATGGCACAGTTACTACAGATGCTTTAGCAATGGCTACAAACACAGCAGATATGTTGTTAATAGCAGATGGTAGTACATTTAATCCAACAGCAGTTAGTAGTTTGTCAGAAATATCTACAGTAGCAAATGATGATGTATTTATAGCAATAGACACATCAGGTGGTGGTTTAAAGAAGATAGCTAGAAGTGCTATAGTCTCTGGTCTTGCTGCTTCAGGAGCAATATCAAATGTTATAGAGGATACTTCACCAGAACTTGGTGGAGATTTAGATGTACTTACACATGGAATAGTAACAGGTGCTAGTAATAG
>CEQB01000051.1_pt1 | contig 21620 bp, 18 predicted proteins | sample 530581 | NCBI WGS metagenome assembly CEQB01 (sample SAMEA2620588, study PRJEB7988) | marine metagenome | biome: marine biome (ENVO:00000447); feature: deep chlorophyll maximum layer (ENVO:xxxxxxxx); material: "saline water (ENVO:00002010), including plankton (ENVO:xxxxxxxx)" | depth 75 m
TAAAGATAAAAGATGGTATTCATTACCTGCTGAACTTATAGATATTATTGAGATAGAAATTAAAGACAATAATGGTAGGTATGTTATGATTCCTAAATTAAGCGACCCTCATAAGTTATTAAAAGGAGATGAAGAATAATGGCTAGCACAGACAGAAGAGATTATCCTAATAATCATTTTGCTTGGTACAATGATGATAATTCATTAGCTATTATTTGGCATTCTTTAATAACAGATTCTGATAAAGGAACTGTAGCAGGTGAATTTGACACATATACTGGAGATGATGTTTCAGATGGTTTAAGAATAACTTACCATGGGCATTATTCTCCTATTAATAGCAAATTAGACCAAACAATGAGAGAGACTGGATTAGAGGCTGGGTTGATGCCTTCATTAGTCTGTTATTTAAAAGCAAGATTGTATGAAGATTTGGGGGATTTTCAAAAAGCTATGTATTTCAAACAAATGTTTACAAGAGCAATATCTCAATATCCGTTAAGAAAGTCTGGAGTAAGAACATTAAGTGTACCAAAATTATAGGAGTAAATAATGGCAGATGATGCAACAATGAGTCTATCGGCAACAATATTGCCAGATGAAATTTCAAAAACTTTAAGTTCATTAAGTATGACTTACACTCCTGCTGATGCAACGGAAGGTTGGTATTATAAATTAACAGACGTAACTACAAGTAGTGCTGATTTGATTGCAGCTAATACTTATTTGCAATTTGGGGGAACATCTCAAGGAGATGACACGGGAAGTGCTATGCATACTATAGCAACTGGAGATAAAGTAAAATTTTTATTTATTAAACATACGGGTGTAAGAGATGATGGGACTACAGCCAATACAGCTGATAGCGTATATTTATGTCTAGACGCAGGAACCGCAGCTCACAATTTAGCTGATGCTATAGAGATAGGGCCAAATGAAGCTTGGTATGGAAAATTTAATGGCGTAACAGTAGCGGATATTCATTGTATATCTGGAGCTAAAGCAAGTGGTGGCACAGGTGGAAACAAAATACAATGTATAGTAGCTGCAATTATTGATAATGTTTAGGGGGAAAAATGGATTTAGATAGCTTAAAATCAGCAATAATTGGTTCAGGTGGACTTAGTGTCCAATTTATGGATTTTTTGCCTGATTTAGTTAAAATGGGCGTAGGAATAACTACTATAGTTTACTTTGCCTACAAAACAGCATTAATTCGTAAACAACTAAAGGAATAATATATGGATAAAGGTGTCGTAAAAAGAGTTATTGTAACTCCTGATAAACATTTTCCCTTGCACGACCAACCCTCAATTAACTGTCTTAAAAAGACAATAGAAATAGTAAAGCCAGATGCTTACATAGATTTGGGTGATATTGGAGAATGGCACGCATTTAGTGCTTGGAGGTTTAAAAGAAAAAAGGCACCTCCATTAGAATATTTAATAGATGATTTTGATAAGGATGTAAAAGATGTTAACAGTGGAATGGACCAAATTGACGAGAGTCTTGATAAAGCTAATTGCACAGAAAAGTATTTCACTGAGGGCAATCATGACAATTGGTGTAATATGGCAGTTGAAAAATATCCCTATATACCTCAGTATAAATTTGCTAATGCTGTTGACCTTTCTGGTCGTGGGTATAAATACGTCAAGTTTGGGAAGCATCTTAAAATGGGAAAACTATACTTTTATCATGGCCATCAATATGGTGGTCAATATCATACTGCTAATCACCTTAGAAAACTTGGGTGCAATATAATGTATGGGCATTGGCACGATTTACAACAAATGTCTGCTACTCATATGGATGGACCAAAGTCAGCATGGAGTATTGGATGTTTAAAAGATATGAAGGAAGAGGCAAACTCTTGGCTTGATAACAGAAGAATTAACTGGGCACATGCTTTTGCAATAGTAGACTTTTATGCAAAAGGATTATTCACAGTACATATTATACAAATAATAAACGGGAAAACCTCACTATGGGGAGAATTGATTAATGGAAACAGAAAATAAAAATAAGAAAACATACGAAGGAACCATATTAGATAACTTAAACCCTGAGACTACGATAACTATATTAGATTCTTTATTAGGTGAGTTTGGTATAGAAGAATTTAATCCAAGTCCTGATGAAGAATATAGATTCACACCTAGATACAGTCCTCCAGAAAGGGACGCTTTAAGACATTATATTGGAATGCAAGTTCTTGCAGATAAATTTGGCCCAACAATTGCTAAATTATTTGGAGATTTAAATGAATATCCTTTAGATGTAGATGATATTCAAGAATTAGTAGATAGAGAGAATAATGAAAAAGCATTATTTGACTATGAACAAGGCAATATGTTTGACCCTGATTGGTTAAGGTTAGTTAACTATTCAAAAGAAGAAAATTCAGCGACTACTTTAGATAGTCTTTTAAAGGGTTTAAAAATCCCTCCTCCAGGTGGAGATTACGGAGAATAATGGAGAAGCGTAGAGGTAAATACGATTATTTAAGTGCAATACGAAATAGAATGGTCCCAAGAATTGGAGAACATTGGCGTACTCGTGTGGCTAGCGATAAATCAGAAAATCCGTTACATAATGATGAAGGATTAATATTGAAAATGATGGGGCACCCAACATTATTGCAAGGCTTAATAGCAGAAATGGATGCGGGGTACAATTTTATGTATAAAAATCCTTATACTGACAGAACTTATACTTATGACGATATTGGCTTGATTTTAGAAAGACTTTTTGCAGAAAAAAGTTATGGAGAATAATGGATATACTTACAATATTGGAACAATTTGGAATACCTGTTGCAGTGGCAATGGCGTTCGGATTCTTCATATGGAGACAGAACAGGTTCATCCAAGAAACTCTAATGACAGAATTAGACCAAGATTTCAAGAGGTTGGAAGGTATTATTATTAAGTTAATAGACCAACAAAAATTAGTACAAATGGAACAAAAGAAATTAAACGGAATATTTAAAGCACAAGTAGAAATCATTGCTAGATTAAGCGGAAATGGACTTAAAGATAAGTTTCTTAGAATGATGGAAAAGGGCGGTATGGTAGATGAATGAAACTAAAAGAGTAAAAATAGAAACTCCTATAGGGTCAATTGAGTCAGATAGTGGTAATCATTTTGTTGATATAGCAAGTGTAATGCTTATTATATTGTGCGTTTTAATGTTTAAGAAAATTATGAAATTATGATGTTGACTAAGATGGTTATAAATACAGTTGCTAATAAATTAGCAAAACATTTTAAATTAGATAAGATAATGAATTATGTGTTTGAAGATAACGAATTAGATGTAAAGGTAAAGAATTTGGAGGACCGCCTTAAAATATTAGAAAATATAGCGAGTTCACCTAAAAATTTTAAGTGTAAATATAAAGATAAAAAGGAGATAAAAAATGGCTAGAAAGACAGCTTATAGTGGTGGAACACTAACTGTTAAGCTTACAGAGTCGCTTACTATAGATGGGAGAGATTATGGTGGGACTTCTTCTTCAACATTTTCAAGTATAAAAAATGTTACTCGAAGAATTGAGACTATAACTACTACCGAAGCTACAATAATAACATTTGACACAGTAATTGGCGCAGGACAATATATTCCAGCTAATATTGCATATATGAGGTTTACAAATCTTGATGATACAAACTTTGTTACTTTGACTTTAAAAAACTCAGCTAATGATGAAGTCGCTATTAAATTAGATGCTGGCAAAACATTTGTTTTAGCTGGTGATAATTCAGGTGGTATGGCATCTATGATGAACGCTGTTGCTGGAGACGCTGGTTCTGATACAGCTCTTGCAGATTTAAAAGATATCCAAGCGGATGCAAATACAGGTAGTTGTGATATAGAAATATATATAGCAGGTACAGCTTAACAATAACAATACAAGGAGAAAGAATGTCAGGTTTCGGAAAAATAGTTGCTGGATACATATTCAATGACGAAATGAAAGAAAAAATGATAACCAAGATGAATGAGAATGTTGATATTCCATTTATATCAGAAAAAACAGAAGCTAAAATCTTGGACGCTATTTGGGATAGCATTGAAGATACAGTTAAAGAAGCTTTAATTAACGATTAATGGCTAAAAAAACACATAGTTTAAAAGCATTTACTTTAGGCTATAATTCTAAGGTTGCTCCAAGAGATTTAAAAGATGATGCTTTAGCAAAGTCTCAAGGAGTAACCCCTGAAAGACCTGGAACTTTAAGCCTATTAGGAAAAGCTAATCATTTATTTGATGATGCTGAGTTTAATTATAGTTATAAGAATATGGATGCTACCAATTCTTCGGTATTAGGGGAGCAAAGAAACCCCGTTCAAGACCCAGGTTCAGGTGTATTTTCGTTTACATCTGAATACTCGTTTGGTTATGTAGGGTTAATTAGTGCAATTGCTGCAGAAGCAAGCACACCAAACCCTCATATTCAAATAACACCAGATGCTTCAACACCTATTAAAGAAGGGACAGGAAATTCTATAACAGATGCTATTCCTATTAAAGAAGGTGATTGGATTTATATTTGGGGAATAAGCAACCTAACAGGAATGCACGATTTAAATGATAGGCATTTTAAAGTCAAAGATGTTAATGATAATGGAACATTTCAATTATGTAATTATTTTTATGGAAAGAATCAAATACTTGATAGTTCTAAATTTAGTACATTAGCTTCTTATAATAGTGCTACTCATGGTGGATATTTTAAGACAATACCAGAAGTAAACTATACAAGATATATTGTAACACAAAATGGAGAATGTCTTGACTTACATTATGATGTTTTAGGTTCTCAAAATATATTTTCCAAAGGAACAATACCTGTTGGAACATTAGGAACTTTATCAAGTAAATCAGGATTAATAGGTTTAGAAGGAGATAACGATTCTTTAGATTTAGGGCAAGCAAATAACTTTGAATATTGGCCACAAGCAAATGGTATTAATTACGCAATTAAACCTTCATTCTTTTTTTCTGATAACACTTTAAGATATTGGGCCTCAAATAGAATTATGAGAAATTCAGATGGGGACACAAACCAACATTCAAACCCTAGATGGTTTGGGTATTTACATAGACAGAATTTATTTGGATTAGATTCTTCTGTTACTAATATAAATGAATGGTATTTAACTGATGCGAATATAAGACCTCCAACTAGAGGTCGAAATAATACAGTAAACCATTTTGGAAATTATACTGCTGATACTATTGAAGATAGGGTTTCTTGGGAAACTGGTGCTATAACTTATGGTGAAGACAAATGGACTAGAAATAAAACTTGGGCAGATACAAAAAGATTTACAGAATCAGTTACAACGGGAAGTGGTTGGCACAATATGTCAGGAGTTGTACATATGCGTAAAGGAGAGCTTAGAGATGACCATTGTAGTTTAGAGGGAATGCAAAACCTAGCTCGAAGAAGAGGTTGGGCAAGAGATGGTGGTGGAGACCCTATATCACCACTTGCAATGTTTAATCATCTCCCTGATGGAAGTATGAGAATATCGCAAGCAGATTATGGTGAGGTTGCGACATCAACAACATTAGAATATTGGCATGACCCTGACGAAGCAGGGGGAGATTCTTATTCGCCTACTAGTGATTATGTTTCAACTACTGGAAGTAATACTTGGACATGGAATCCTCAAGCTTTAGCTACTGATGATAAAGACGGTATAAGAAACGGAAGTATTACAAAAGCAGCTGGCAATCAAAACCCGTTATATTTTAGTAGAGGAACTAATGATACTACATATGAATTATATGGTCAAACATATATTTTAAAATTTACATTAAACGATTGCACAGCTGGTCATGGTTTGAAGGTTAGGATACAAGGGGGAACTGAGGTAACTGTTGATACAAGCTCTAGTAAAGAAGATTATTATAATATTTCATTAAATTTAGATATTAACGAAGATGCAGACACTCATAATTATCTTATAAAATTTACACCAACAAATGATGATTGGGTTGGTACTATATCTAATGTGAGTCTTGCAAAAAGATATTTTAAAGATAATACTGTTGTTTGTCTTTTTAGCACAAGTGATTATATTGAATCGGACACTGATTCTGCAGGTTGGATTGATGCTAAATATGAATTTTATCAAACATTTTTATTTGACACACCTGGAGATGGGATTCAAGAAAGTTGTGCAACATATCTTTATTCAGCAAATACAATAGGCTTTGAAACAGCAAGAAGATTAAAATTCTCTCCAGCGGTCAATTTCTCTTCAGATGGATTTCATTATGATATGATGGACAAAAGAATCACAGGTTCAAATATTTATTATAGAAAAACAAAATCAGAATCATCAAACACAGAAACTGAAAACATTAGTCTTCTATTGGAAATGGATTGGAAAAAAGGTTGTAGGCAATGGGGAGCAGGGTCTGGAGATTGGGTTCCTTGGACACAAAGTTACATTGGGACAGAGTCTGACTATGCTTTAGCTTACACTGTGGATGGTGAAAACCTAACTCTTGATTTATCTCAAACAGAAAATTCAAAAGTTATGCCTCAATATTCTGATGCAACAAAACCATTTTTTGAATGGATAGACCCACCTTTAACAACTCCTTCTTATAGCAACATGAGTAATAATGGGCATAAATATAATGAGCCTGGCATGGGCAACATAAGATACGGTACAATGGCTTCTGTTGGTGGAAGGAAATATGTAGGTAATTTTGCTATTCCTAGTAACTTAACATCAACAACACATAGAGATGATGAATTTAGACCAGCCTATGATTATTACCCTACTTCAATCATTAGGTCTTCGGGAGGAAAAAGTGACATGTATTGTGTTGATACAGACATACTAAGATTGAGCGGGATATCAGAATCAAGAATTGTTAAAATGTATGGTTTGTCTAAATATTTAATAGTACTATGCTTAGATAGTTATTATATACTCGATATGTCTCAATCTGTTCCATTGGTATTTGCAAATAATGCTGGTCAAGGGATAAAGCATGAATGTCAATCAATTAAAACTGATATGGGTATTGTTTGGGTTAATGATAAAGGTTGCTTCTTGTTTGGAGGAACAGAACAAGGTTATGGAGTTAAAAATCTTATTGAAGGTAAAATTTCAAAAGATAAAAGAGGTTGGGTTAATAATAATGAAAAATCACAATTTTATGATTGGGACGAGTCGTTCAGTAATACACCAAGGCCAAATAGAAAGGGTCTTTATTATTGGGACATTACTGATGAAAATGAATACGTTCCTTCTGTAGGTTATGATGGGGAAAATAGAAAGATTATAATCAAAAAAAGTTGTAAATATGTTAAAGATAATGACGCTTCTCATATTTATGTGTATGACGCTTACACAGGAAGTTGGACAACAAATATAAATGGAACAGAAGACGATTCTCAAGGGGTTGATGATGAAGGTGTCGATGATACATATGATTCATCTAAACATTATTCTTTTGCTCCACTAAAAGATTCTAGTGCTTACACAAGCAATTTTGCAACACTTTCAGATGGAGAAATAATATATCATGTCAACGATTCAACTAGTAAAGTTTATAAATGGCATAATTCTCCGTTAGAACAAGATAACTTTAATAATATTAGCTTTAATACAAAAGAATTAACTTTTGATTATCCTCATAATATAAAAAGGATATACCAAATATATGTAACTTATAGATGCACAGGAGACTCTGGAGCGGATATGTCTTATAACCTTGATGGTGAAGAAGGTAGTTTACCTTTTGAAACAGGAAGAGATGGCACAAACTATAACAATTCTTTTAATGATACTGGAGGGAAATGGGAAGTTGCAAGTTTGTTATTTGGTAGTCCTATAAATTGTTATTCAATACAATTAAGACTTGAAGGTAGAGCAATGCCTTCTGATTTTGAAATTAACGATATAACTTTTGTTTATAAAATAAAAAATGTAAAGGTTAAACTTTAATGTCTACAATACATAGATTATATAACGACCCTTCAAATAGCTTTGGAGTTGATGGAGATATAGCTATTTATAATAGTAATTTTTATTTTAAAAACAATGGTGAATGGATGAGACTTTCTAATGATATTCTAAAGAAAGGCAGAACAAACAGAAACGAAGTAAGTGTTTGGGATGGAGCCTTAAGAATAAGGGGAGAAAAGAAATTAACTTTTGATGAATCAAATGGTTTAAACGTTAATAATAAACTAACTGTAACAGGAGATTCGTCTTTAGCATCAACATCATTTAATGACAATAGCATTACTAATGTAGGGGATATATCGTTAGATACAATAAGTTCTGATACAGGCACATCAATAGCTGTAAGACTAGGGACAGATGAAGGAAATGATTTTATTGTTGATACTGATACTTTAGTAGTAGAAGGCGATAACAATAGAGTAGGTATAGGAACTACAAGTCCTGCTAGCACACTTGACGTAGAAGGTACTGTATCATATAAACATACTGCATTCAGTACCGCAGGACCTACAGATGGTATTGATGTATCAGATACTACAGTATTAGAAGTAGATACTTCAAGTAATAATGTAACTATGGGTGGATTTCAAGGTGGCGTACAAGGGCAGATTTTATATATAGTAAAAACAGATACAACTAACTTTATACAGTTAGAACATAATGAAACAACAACAAACCCTGCAGGGCATCAAAAGATTTATTTAACTTCAGGTTCTGATGAAAGAGTTGTTGGTTATGGAGGATGGACATTATATTGTAATGGAACTGATTGGTTTTCACTGAGTAATCCAACAGGAGCAGCAGATGCTGGGTAAAGTAAAAGATAATTATATTGTCTGTAATTTTTATATTTAATATATTATATATGAAGAAAAGGAATAAGAAATGAGTTATACAGATTTTCAAAGAGCAAGACAAGATAGAGTACAAGAGCTTCTTGACAATCAATCAAGTGGAGGTTGGCTTTCACAAATGGCGGGAAACTTCTTAAGTGGTTTAATAAGAAACTTTTCAAAAGTTGGTGGACTTCCTGGCATGATTATTGGGTTTGTTGCTGATAAAGTTATAAACGAAGGAATTTTAGGGGATGTCGACTATGTAGGAGCATCTTCTCTTTTACCAAAAGAGCAAAGAGAATCCTATGTGCAAGGAATAAAAGATGACGCAATGGGAGATGTTACAAGTTCTATTACTGAAGGAATAAGAGCCGATATAAAAGCATTCGGAAAAGAATATGGTTTAGACCCTAAAGAAGCGAAGCAAGCTTATTGGGAGACTATAAGAAATAGAGAAAATTGGGGAGACTTTTTAACAGGTCAAGATGAATTTGATTTTTCAACGCCAATGGCAGATGCGATGCCTACAGGCCCTGAGCTAACTAGAAGTGATAAAAAATTATTAAAAGAAGGTATAAAAGATATTGAGTCTGAAGATATAGGGGCTCCAACCTTTAAAGATAGATTGCTTAATTCTTTGAATCCAGACAATAGAGTTGTTGACCCTTTAGATATGGAAAATGGCAAAATACAAGGTGGTTATCAAGTTAAAAATATTTTAGGAAATTATATATCAGGTCGTGGAATGAAAACATATTCGGGTGGAGAAATGTTTCAAAATGTTCTTCAAAACAATATAATGGATTTTGATATTGAAGACCCTGCGGGTTATGAAGAAATCTTAAATTTAATTGAAGATATGGAAACGGGCAGTTAATTTGGGTAAATTTTATAACAATCCAAGAGAACTTACACCTAATCAAACTAAGTATGTAGATGAATATTGTAAAAAATCTAAGGATTACCCCAAAGAATTTAACGAAATTCCTGATTTTCATTATGTATATGAATGGGATGATGGAGCTTTTGTAGACTATACTGTTCACGATAACACAGGAGTTAATTACAAAGGTGAAAATATAGAAGACAAATCTTTTTACATTTGGTCTTTATTCTCAAAAAAAGACACTGTAAGAAAGTTTAATGCAATAATTGATATTGCAAAAAATGAATATGGGTGTGATGCAATAAGATTTTCAACATTAAGAAACCAAAAGGCTTGGGTTAAAAATTTAAAAAAGGCGGGAATAAAAGTTACGCCCGAACAAACAATATTTAAATGTGATTTAAAGGAGATTAGTAATGAGTAAAAAGATGGTAACGCCACCAAAGGCATGGAGAGCATGGAAACCTTTTAGACAAAGGGGGTTAGGTTTAGGCAAAGCTTTAACAGGCGCTCTTCAAGTTATAACACCTACAAGTAGCTCCATGTATGACAAGTTAGACTATATGTCAAGAGGTGACAGTCTTGGTAGTGCTGCAGGTAGATTTGCAACTACCGATTATAAGCCTTTTCACGAATATGAAACTTGGCTTGAGAAGTATAAAGGAAAAAGAAAAATGTCTGATTTTAGTAATAGGGACATTATGAAAATATTAACAAGTGGCTCAAGAGATGATATAAGAGGATTCTTACACGCAAAAGGTATTGATGATTACAATTGGGAATTGACAAATTTAATTCAAGATAAATTTCCAGATTTAATAAAAAAAGAGCAAAAAATGTTAGGCCAAACGGAAAGAGAAATTGACAGTGTTTGGAATCAATTTGGTTCTCCACAAATGAATCCTACGGGCTTTGGGACAAACAAAAACAAAACAAGAGACCAATATTTGAATATACAAGACCGATATGGGGATTCTGCTGCTAAGATTGTTAATGATATTATTAATGAAGCTATGGCAAATATAGGGGACTAAATGTCACAAAAAGATAACCAATTAATACAAGATTTCATTGCTAATATAATAGGTCAAGGTCAAGATTATTCAATCGGAAGAAGGGAACATGCAAATAATGTTTTAAAAGACTTCTTTGATAATGTTGATAATGTAAATTCTGAGGGAGACTTTGATGTAATGGAGACATATAAAGATTCATTAAACCCTTATTTTCCAGAATATAGAAATGTAAGAAGTATAATGGATAGTACTCTTGATGAAAAAAGGGGTCAGTATGATGAGTACACAAAGGGTATTCAAGGCGCAAGAAATTTAATTGAAGACCCACAAAGTGCTTGGGGAACAGCAGTATGGCTTAGAGGAGACCCTGAAGAAATATTTAAAGCGACTAAAAATTGGACAATGAAAGATATTACAAGAGTAGCTAATGAAATAAGAACAATTAAAAGTCGCCTTGCTTTTGGTAAACCCGAAGGAAACAATGAAAACACAAGCCCGTATGGGCAAAACTTTACAGCGGGAAGAGCAGCAGATAAAGTTATTATTGACCAATTTAATCACCTTGACAATATGTTTCAAATTGTTTTAGCAGATGCTGCTGAAAGTAAAAAGCATACGTTTAATGTTCAGAAAAGTGTTAATGGGGTAGGTATATCACAAGAAGTAATGATTCCTTTATTAACACAAGATAATATAAGAGCAATATTAACAGGTGATATGAATAGGTATGATGAAATCGTAACAGAAAATAAAACCTTTTTACAAAAAGAATTTAAAGATAATGTTTCTGCGTTAAATAGATATGAAAATATGCTTGTTAGCTTTGCAAATAAAAAGGTATTAAAGGACGGAAAAGAGGTGCAATTAGCACTTACTGCAGACGATGCACTTACATATAAGATGGACCCAGACAATCCAATGGACAATGACATTACAAATAGTATAATGCAGATTCAAGCTGGAAATGAAGTTCTTTCTGTTGAGCAAGCACAAGATGTTGTGGATTTAATAGAAAGCAAATTAGTCCAATTAAGAAACTCTAATGACGGGCTTAACTACGCTCACCTTAAATGGTCAAACGAGCCTATATATTCATTAAAAGAGCAAGTTTTTGATTACGAAGCAGAGAACGAAGCTATTGATGAAAAGGGCGTATTTACATACAATTTAGGGCTGTATAATACAGATGGTGATAAAGTTCCTGACCAAATGATATTGCAAGACCTTGAAAGAGAAACAAGGCGTGAATCAGATGAAAGAAAATCTTCTTATTTAAATAATATGGGTGGTTAAAAATGGCAGTAATGCAATTTTTTGAAATAGATGATTACTTTAAAAGAAAGTATGAAGAAGAAGCTGACCCATCATCATATGCAACTATTGACCCTTATGGTAATTACAAAGAAATACCTATTCCTTCAGATATATCTATAGGTGGAAGTAAAGATAATTACTATGATGTTGGAACAATAGAAAATGAAAAAAATGGAGCTGTATATCCTGTTTTAAACTTAATTGATTACTACACAAATATGGCTGTTGGCTCTATTCTTAATCCACCTGAAGAAGATTACTCACCAGATGCTGCTGGTCTTACTACCTTAGACTTATCTCAAATGCTTTTAAATAAAAGTCTTTATCAAAGCGATAACAATACAAATATTCCTGGCCTATCTCCAATGAGGATAGAAGAGTCTATTCCTAATGATGATAGAAACTTAGCTGCTATTATAAGAGACCCAGATACTGCAAGCCCTTTTGAAAGGTATGCAAATAGATATTTTCATTACAATGAAGAGTATTGGGATACAGAAGAAAATTTTAACCAATTTAAAAAAGATTGGATTCAAAGCTCAGAAAATGAAGCATTAAAGTATTTAGATAATTTTCAATCTAGGTTTGGACCATTTAGAAGCGCTGTAAACAAATCAATTAAAGAGCTTGGAAATACCGACACAATGAAAGAGCTTCTTATTAATTATAAAGATGCTTTTGCTAAACATTTTGATATTAGTAATGATGAAGATATGTCAAAGCAAGTAGCTTTAAAACAAATCTTAGGTGGGGCTTTAGAAGCTAAATTAGGAGAGCAAGAGGTTCTTATCCCAGACTTTATGAGAGGAAACATGTTTGAAATGTGGGTTGATTACAATCTTGGTATTACAACTCCAGAATTAAACCTTCAAGCAATGATGTTTCATAATGATGGTTTTAAAAAGATAATAGATACTTTTAATCAGTATTTAGAGTCTGGCGAACAACTTGAGATTAAAGACCCAAAACCTTGGGGTATGAATATAAGTTATGATGATTATAAAAACCCTGAAAAATACCACAATAATTTAAATGTAGGGATTAATGAATTATTATTAAGATTAAATCAAGGAAAACCTACAAGTGACCCTACAGTTTTAAATGGACAAATAAATGCTATACAATCATACTTATTAAAAGATGCAATAAATCAAACACATTCAGAAGCTGCCGAAGGTTATGTTCCTTTTGGTAGCCCTTGGACATGGTGGTTGATACCAGGAGGAACAAGAACTGCTTATACAGCATATCAAAATACTATAGCAAGAAACACGATAGCAGCTATGGGTGGAAATCTTGATGATTTTATTTTAAGTATGAACAAAAATGCTGATATCCTTGTTAATAAGTATGGATGGCCAAAACCTAAAGGTAAACCAAATTTAACATGGTTTCAAAGAGGAATAAAAGCAGGTAAAAAAATACCAAAAAATTTCATAAAAAATAGAATAGGGTCTGCGGGGCTTGCTTTATTTTTAGCTGAAGCTGGACCTGATATAGTAAGAGACCTTGGTGGTTATATGTTTGGTGGGGATTCTTCTGATAATTATCCTAAAACATATTATGGTAGACAAATATTTAATTCTTTTGGATGGCAACCTGATGCAGGAGAAAGAAATTATAAACAAAAGCCTATAGACTCAATAGGAGAGTTTGCTTTATCTGTAATAGTTGGGCCAATGAGCCAAGGGGAATCTTTCTATGGTGCTATGCATAAAGATATGAAAGAGATATATAAAGATGTATCTACAGTTATTGTACATAGTCACAATGATGCTATATTATCAACACAAGCATTAAATACAGCAGGGTTAAAAATAATTAGCGATATACAAAATAGTGAAGAATTTAAATCTATATCTAATAAAGACGAGCAGGAGCAATACTTCTTAAAAGAATTTTACAATAAAGCATTCAATGGTAATGAATACCAAAAGATATTTTCAAACTATGTTCAATCTCATAACACTTTTGAAGGGGCTTTAAATATTATGGGGAGGTTAAGTATTAGCGGTGAAAAAGCTGGTAATATGATTTTAAGGCAAGTTCCTAAACCTGAGAGTTTTCCTCAAAAATTATGGGATGAACTTCATAATTTATCTGAAATGAACGAAGAAGATTATATTAGTAATTATGGAGATATAAGTGAAAATATGAAAAGGTCTATCCCTGGATTTAATGAAGCCTACGGGAAATATACTGATTATGATAATATGTGGTACGGGATTAAAGGCGCCCTTTCAAACTTAAGCTTTGATTTAGGGGTTTTACCAGACATTCAAGAAGAAATAAGAAAACTATCTTTTTCTGAATCAACATTTAAATTGCAACTCCCTGAAGATGATAGGTATTCTGCTTACCCTTATGAGCATCCTTCTTACGGAGGCTCGTTTAATCCTGTTCCTTTTAAGGAAATTCAAACAAACGCTCAATCTATATACAACCTGCCACAATTAAGAAATGCATTAATTAAGGTAGATAAACTTCTAAAAGATATTAAGGAATAATATTTTATGACAGACTTAACAAAAGACAATCTAAAACACGTTTATAATAAACAAGACTTATTGTCGTTTGCTAAAGAAAATTGGGCTCATGCATGGAATAGAGCTATAGAGATGGGATTTGATGAAGCCAAAGCCGATGAAATTGTGTACGATATAATGAGAGATTTCTCTTTAAAAGAAAGAGATGAAAATGGAAATCTTCTTAGCGAAAAATATCCTTTAAGAAATATACCCACATGGTTTGACTTTGGTGATAAAGACACAATAACAAGGGGGAGGATTGCAGGAAAAAGCCAAAACCCTCAAGAATTAATTGATATTCAATTTGATGCTGGACAAATTGATAACATACTCGCAGATAAAAGCACATACGAACCAGGTGGTTTAGCAAAATCTTTTGCAAAACATGCTTCTAAAATTATTCATGATAACCCTGATGCACAAAAAGAATCAGAAATGTGGCTTCTTAATAACCTTATGAGTGCACAAAATTACTATATGAGAGAAAGCACAATGCCATTTCCTCAAGTCAATGATTATGACAATGATTGGAAAGATAATATTGCTCAATTCTTTTCTACTTTTACAGAACTTGAGTCATCAGCTTGGATGATTGGAGGGCAAACCGTTGGAAGAATTATTGGTGGAGATTTGGTAAAACCAGTAGCAAAAGAAATGTTTAAAAATTCTCCAAAAACATTAGCTGCTTTTGGGTACACAACTGCCTTTAAGGATGGTATAAAAAATAGGGCAAAAAAAGCTCTTTTAAAGAAATACAAAAACGTTCCTCTTAAGCAAATGGCTGGATTACAAACTAGACAAGAGTTGATTGAAAGAGGTGTTGATGCTGTCTCAAGAAATGCTACCCATTTTGGAAGTTGGTTTGGATTTACATGGGGTTCTGGGTATAAACAAGATTTAGTAATGCAAAAAATGAAAAACATTGAAGCTGGATTTCCTGACAAACCTTTGGACACATGGCAAGCTATGAGCGTGGCTACTCAACACTCATTTGATGAAGGTATAAAAGGTCAACTTATGGGTTTTGTTCAACATAAACTAGCAAAAATGTACCAAATAAATCGAGGTTTAACAGGTGGGCATAGAAGTAGTATTAATAACCTTATGAAAGGAAAAGATTTTAGTGCTTCTGTAAAAACTCTTGCAAGTGGCCCTTTACCTAAATTCGGAACAGAAGCTTTTACACTTACCGCTTTAACAGAATTACACCAAGGAATAGAAAGAACATCTGAAGGAAAAACATTTTTTGATTGGGATGAAATTGAAAAGCAAGGTGGATTCTTTAAGTATTCAGGCAAGCACCTCTTAACAAATACAGCAATTCTTGGTGGATTTAATGTAGCTCGAGCACCTTATGCGGTAAGTAAAAAATTTGTTCAGTTTAGAATTGAGAAAAGAATTAAGGAAATAAATAAGCAGATAGATATTGAAAAGAAAACAATAGAAGAAATGGAAAAGTTTGCAGACATTACCGATATTGATGGGAATAAAGTAAAACTTGACATTGAGGCTATAAAAGATTTGAAAAATTCTGTGCTAGAAAAAACAGAGCACGTTGAATTTCTTAAGCTTCAAAAATTGATAGGTAAAGATATAAACCCTTATGGTGATGAGTTTTTACAAGATGTTGAATCTATGATAAAAGACCCTAAGATGAAAGCTCAAGAAACTCTTCAAAATATATCTGAATATTGGACATCCAACAGACATAGAGTTGAACTTCTTCTTGAGAATCCAAAAGAATTTAGAAAAGAAATTAAGGAATATCTTGAGAAAGAATACGGAGAAGGTGTAGAAATATCAGATAAACTTATAGATAATACTGTTAATATGATTAAGTCTTCAATTGAAAAAACCTCAGACTATATAGATAAAATTCACAGAAAAAAGCAAGAACAAGGTGGAGAGAATGAAGGGAAGATTAACTTAAGCGAAGAAAATAAAGCTCCAACCACTGAGTTTAGAAGAAAAGAGAATGATAACTTAGTGTCTGAGATATTAAGTAAAGACAAAAACAAATCGGCTGAATTAAAAGACTTAGCTGAGGCATTAAAAAAACAACAAATTACTGAAGATTTTTATAATAAATCGTTAAAAAGAATATTAAATGATATTAATCCAATGTCTGTCTTAGAAGTAGAAAAAAGAACTGAGCAAGACATTAAATCTTCAGACCCTTTAAAGGGTAAAATTGAAGAGCTCGCAATATTGATGGAAAAAGTCACAGGTAAACCTGTTAGTGTTGAAGACGTTATGAATAGTAAAGATATACAAAGTAAAATAATGGACCCAGATACAGGGAAAGGTTATATCATTGAAGATAAGGTTGATGCATTAATCAAAAAATACAGAAAAGAAGTTGATGTAGAGCCTACACAAAAACGTGACCAAGACTTAGCAGCAGCAGATTTTAATACTATTAAAGATAACAGCGTTTTTAAATTAAAACCACAAAAATTAAAAGGAAAAACGATTGGAGAATACATTGATAGTTCTCTTAAAAATGGTGAAATATCACAACAATTAGCAAATGAATTGTATTATGGAATAAACAAATACATTGCTCAAGTAGACAGTTATAGAAACCCTAAAAAGATTATGGAAATTATAGACTATGTTAAATATTTACATTCAAAGGGTATAAGAAGCTTATCTGATACTAATAGAGAATTAACTACCGAATATATTGAATGGGTAAACGATAATAAAGGTGGTATATACGAAAAATCTGGAGCTAGAAATAGGTTTAATAATGCGATTTCTACATTCTTTGGCACAGGAACCGAAGCTTCAGTTCAAAAAATACGAAAAGGATGGGCTTATGATTATATGGGAGACAAAGGTTTTTCGCCTTCAGTATCAGAGATAGGAGAAACAAGAAAAACAGGCAGAGTTAGTATAGAAGATGTTGGTGGTGTCGCCCCAACTATTCGTCAAAAAATTAAAGAATCATTTAATTCCTTAATTGGTAAAGGTAAAGACTTTATTTCAAAAAAAGAACTTACAAACAGAGGTCAAGAAATGTCTATCAAGACATATGATTTGGCAGAAAATTTACTTTATGTTTTAGGCGGTCGTTCTCCACTTATTTTTAGATATTTAAGGGTAAACACTATTGATTGGGTTAATGGTAAAATTAAAGAAGTTAAAACAGGAGCAAAACAAAAAGGTTTAGAAAATTTAACTAACTACCCAATGAGAGAATTGCATCCTGAAATATGGCAAAAAATGTTAGATGCAAAAGGTAATAGAGCTGATAATTCAAAAGAACTTTTATTGTTAGATGTTAACGGAAAACCATTTAAAACGAAAGGGCAAATTAGTGTTGGAAGAGAAATTCTGAACCAAGTAAATACAAAGATTATAGAAAACACTAAAGGTTTAGATTTTTATGGTGGGAAAAAAAGACTCTTTGTTCAAGATTATAGAAGAATGATACTAACTGATGCTAAACGTGTTGGTGGTGAAGACCTTAAAAAAATTATTGACCAAATGGTCGTAAAACACAAAGGCGCAACCATTTCCGACCTTTATGATTTATCTACACGTCTGGGTAGAGATACTCTTAAAGACTTTTACGAAAAAAGAGAGTTATTAGAACATAAGGATAATATTATTGAGCTTCATGGTGGTGTAGGTATAACTCCAGATGTTGCTAAACAAATTATTGACATAGGTAAAAAGTCTATAGTAAGAACGATAGAAAGGCTTGGAGAACTTGGTAAGAAAAAGAATATAGGAACTGTTGGGTATACCAAAGAAATTCAAAACAATCAAGCTTTATACACACTCGCAGCAACCGAGACATTATCTAAAGTTATTGGAAGGGTTAATGAATTTGAAAACTTTAAAAAAGAAATTGTTAAAGATATTCCTATTATTGGTAAAATAAAAAACAGTGATGTAATCATTAAGAATCTATATGAAAAAGCAACAGAGTTCATGAAAGACCCTGAAGGTTATGTTAAAAAGATTAAAGATGAGACAAGAAAGAATTTCTTTAGGTACCTAAATGATATGGGTATAAACAAGGCAGATAAAAAGTTAAAAAGTGATGCTATATTAGATATACTTAGTAGTGCTAACGATAAGCAATTATCAAGATTTGATAACCCTGATGCATTAATAACAAACAGATTAACTAATGAAAATACTATTAATGATATGATTGAGTTTAACTCTCTTGTAACTTCATTAAGTCCTGTTAAAAAAATGAGTACTACAAACAAGCTTAATTGGAACAAAATCCAAAGAAGAGTTAAGGACCATGCTGAGACTCTCAAAATAAGCGAAAGTGAAATGATGAGTATTCTAGAGGCATTTGGTGTGCCCTTAGGAAGTAATCTAGCAGAAACAATAAGAAGAGCATCATTTAAACAACTTCAATACGTTGAAGATTATATATTAAGCAACCATTTTGAAACATCTGGCTCTCCTGAGATTGAAGCAGTTTTAAAAGACATTGATAACAAAAGTAAGAAAAGTGGAAAAAAGTCTGACTTTCTTAGTTTATTTAGAAGAGGCTCAAATTGGATGACGTTCAAAAATGATGTTATGAAAAAATTATTAGGTGAGGAATATGCCAATAATTTGGAACTCTATGGAGCTGTTCTTGAAAAACACAGGGGAAGAATAGAGGCTCTTGAAGACAACCTTCTGAATATTTATGCGACATCCAAACAAGTTGACAGTAAAGGTAATATTTTTTATGCTCCTTCTATGAACCCTATAAAAAGGGCTGCTGCTAAAATGGAACTTAAAAAGTATAAAGACATTATGGCTGCTGTTACAGACCCAGAAATTGCAAGATGGATTATGACAAGTGAAAGCCAAATAAAAGAAGGTCAATTATTTATTGATGTATACATGGGTAAGAATGCTGAGGCTTATAAAACCTTTATTAAAAAAGCTTATAAGGATAACTATAAGTTAAGAACTGATACTATGGAAGGCAAAGCCATTAAAGCAATAAGAGACTATTACTCGCAATATAAATCTCTTCTTGGTGATGTTGCTAAACGTACCTTATCTGCAAAACAATATAAGGAATTTGTTAATCTTTATGGAAAAAATGGGGAGAAGTGGTTAGACTCGTATGGTCATAGAAGACTTTCAAATGAAATGTTAAAATACTATACTACCGACAAAGATTCTGGGAAACCTGATGCTCATGAGGTTATATACCAAGACATCCTTTCTCAAGAGGTAGGTAAGATACTAGTTAAAGAGTATAAAAAGGGTAATGTTGATATTGAGAAAATGTCAGTAGAAGAACTCTTGGAATGGGGAAACAAACATACTATTAATGGGGAAATTGTTAATGATATAGCAGAAAGAAAAGCTATACCAAGAATGGGCACAATATTTAATATGGAAACAAATAGAATAACTGCGTCTCCATTGATGTCGAGAGCTAAAGGTGAATTAAAATTTAGCTATGTTACTCCACAGGGTTTCCAATCTAAAAGAATAAAAAGATTACTAAGGTTACAAGAGGAAATACCAACCTATGAAATAGGAGAAGGGGCTTTTGATAATGTTATTGGTGGATATAATTATTCTATGGCAAAAATGCTTAGTGGTTTAGAGTTCTTTAAAAACTTTGTTTATATTGAAGGTATTCCTGGAATGAAAGGGAATAGAGGCTCAGAAAATTTAGCAAAAGCATTAGCTAAAGGTGACCTTAAAGGATTAAGCTCTAATACTAAAAACTTTATAGTAAATACATTAAAAGAATTGTTTGATTTTGGAAACCCTAATTCTACGGGAGATATATATAGAAGGAAAACTCTTCCCCTTGTTGCTGTTTCTGCTAAAATGCAACTTAGTACTCCTTTTATACATGGTATGAAGAATAGTCTTGTTGGTCAAGTTATGAATTTAGTAGCAACACCTGAAGGCTTCAACCTTAAAAATCTTACCAAGTTTTTATATCCCGAATTTAGAGCTGATGTTAGAAAAGCTGGATTAACTGGAGCAGGTACTAGAATATATGATGTTGATATACCTTATGGAGTAAGGCAAGTCTTAGAAGTTCCATTTAAGATTGGTGGAACAAGAGTTATGGAATATTATAATAGGTATACAACTGATGCTGTTACTATGCAGGCTCTTGAATTTTATGTAAACAAACTTAAAGCTTCAAAACTTACTCCTGCTAAGGGTAAAAAAGTTGATGCTTCAAAAGAATTAAGGATGTTAAAAGACTGGTACAACTTAACGGATAAGCAAATAGAGTTGCTTGAAACTTATGGTATCCAATTTAAAGAGGCTTCCGACCTTGTTAAAACACCTGAATTTATGAAAATAAAAGATGAAAAGTTGAGAACAACTACAGCTATTGATTATGCTAATACAATACAAAAAGCTAGAGTTATTGGTGCTGTAAGAACTCAAGGAACAACCAACAGGGCTTTTACACCAAGAATTTTAGATAACAAATGGGCGACAAATACACTGTTATTTAAAAAGATGGCATATATGGGAACACTATCATCAAATAAATTAGTAAAGATGGGTTACCAAAATGGAAGTGTTATGGGTACGATAGCACCAATAATAAAGATTCTGACTGGAAGTGCTGCTAATGGGTGGTTACTTGAAAACACAGCTCACCATTTAATGGGAAGAGAGATAAGCTATCAAGATGAGCCTATAAAAAGATTCTTCTATTACGCATTTAGAGGTGAAGCATTTAGCATGACAGGAGAAATAGCAGCTTGGGCTTACGGAATAAACGATAAGACAAGAATATTTGATATAGCTCCATTAAATTTAGCAAGTGATATGGTAGGATTTGGCTTTGATATGGCTGATAGACTTACACATCCAAATAGTCACCCTGATGAATACACTGATATGTTTGCTAAATTTGCCGAAAATCAATCAGGTGCTTACAGATTTTTTGATGCAAATATAGAAAGACGTAATCATCCCTATAAAAAGAAATCTAAAGATTTAAGAAAAAGATTCTATGAGTGGATAGATTCAAACGGTAAAGAATCGGCTCAAAGCAAAACAGATTGGGCTCCTATTTATG
>CEQB01042600.1_pt1 | contig 21405 bp, 28 predicted proteins | sample 530581 | NCBI WGS metagenome assembly CEQB01 (sample SAMEA2620588, study PRJEB7988) | marine metagenome | biome: marine biome (ENVO:00000447); feature: deep chlorophyll maximum layer (ENVO:xxxxxxxx); material: "saline water (ENVO:00002010), including plankton (ENVO:xxxxxxxx)" | depth 75 m
GTTTTTAATTAGATTATACATGGAAGTAATCATGCTGACACCTCCATTGCTGTTAAAACTGAAACAAGTGTTGGGTATGAAGCAGAATCAGTTGTGTTTGCAGGGCTATTAATGTATAAGGTTTTATTAGAATCGCTGAATTGACCAAAACCGACTGTATAAGTTAAAGCAGAAGTACTGCCAGCAGTATCTAAATAGTTTATAGGTATTGCTTGTATAGCCCAACTATCTCCTTTCATATATGTACCTGTTGTTGATCTTGTTCTATTGCTACCTACTTGGTCACCTGTCGCACCTGAAATCGCTGAACCTCCTTTCATAAGTTTATACCAAATACTTTCGGAGGTATCGAAACCTATACTAACAAATCCACTTATATAAATTTTACTTGAGGTAGCTGTAGGTGTTATTGACACAGTCAAATTATGACCTGTCCATTCAGTGGTGCGTGTAACAGTGCCAGTAGCAATATCATTTTTTACTGATTGAACAACTTGAACTATTCCACCGCCACCGCCTGTTGGTACACCCGCCGTTGGTATAATTTTGTTGACTTTTAATGTGCTCATAATTCAAACAATAGTCCAAGTCTCATCGGTGCCAACTGTAACAGTTACACCTGATTGTATAGTAATTGGACCAAAACTGCCAGCATTTTGTCCGTTTGTAATAGTATAACTCTGCGTTACTGTTTGGTCATTTTCCCAGAAAATATTATCTGTGCCTCCACCAGTAGCTCCCGCGCCTGCAGAAGCCCAACTTAGCGTACCTGAACCATCAGAAACCAGAGCATAACCTGACACTGCAGCGTCTGTTGAAGGCAATGTCCAAGTTAAACTCGATGTTATTGTAGCTGGTGCTTGAAAACCTACATAATGTGAACTGTCGTTGTCTGCAAACCTCAAATCATTTTGTGCTTGTAAAGTTAAGCCATTTGAATCAAGAAATAATCTTTCTGTACCAGCGGCAGAAAATCCCATAACATTTGCTGATTTTCTAAATAAACCTGTGTCTGTATCTGTATCGAAAGATAAAGCGGGAGTCGATGCACTATTAGAATCATCTATTAGAAGCGCACCTGTCATAGTGCCACCAGATTTTAGTAATAAACCTAAATTTGCAGAATCAATATTACCGATTTCTGTAAATCCATTATTTGAAGAATTTCGTATTTTTAATATATTGCTTGTTGTATTCAGGAAATGCATTCCAGCAACACATTGGCTACTAGATAAATCACTTGATTTTGAATTATTAGATTGTATTGCTGAAAAAACATTATTCAGGTCAGTTCTTACGTTAGCTCCTGAAGCATTCTCAATAGTGTAGTTTGTTACGTCAGCCACAGTTAAATACTATTTTCCTCCATATTACCCTCCTTTGCCGAAACCAACAGCGCTGTAGGTAAAGTTCCTATCAATACTAGCATTACTTGAGTTTTTAAAATGAACTGTAAAACCAGTTCCAGATATACTACTTAGTTCAAAATAATCTCCTGTAGCCATGTTTTGTGGAGAAATGTTAACAGATGGTAAAAAACTATTCAAGTTTCCAAGTCCAGAGGTGCCTACAAAAAATGGTGAACTAAAAGTTACAGCTTTAGCACCTGAACCTGATGCTATTACAGACGATTGCTCAGTTCTCGATGGCATTGTAGCCGTATAGCCTGCTTGTTGTAGATTCATATTCTGTGCAGTGTCTGACGTTTCTAAAGTAATTCTAAATTGAAATCCTCTACCTTTAAATGTTCCATTAGCAAAATCGTTAAAAGATGAATATGTCGGAGAACTTGAGGGATTATCTGTTGTAGTTCGTACAGCTATTTTCGCATTTGCTTCATTAGCAATCGAGCCATCAAAATCAGTCCATGTGTCGATATTGTCTGTTCTATTGTCAAATTGATCTCCTGTGTAGAAACCTACTCCCTGAAAATGTCTTTTTAAAACCAAAGAAAAAGTAGCGCCTAAATCTAACGTATCAACAAAATCATAAGTACCACTAGCGTTTGCAGTTGGATCTGTAAGTTTTAGTCCACCTAAAGTTGAATCGAAAGTAAGATTTGATTTAGTTCCGTTATAAGGTGTTCCGTCAGTATCTTCTCTGTCTGTTTTAACAATAATAGAATCTAAAATATCGACTATTGATAAAGGAACACTTGCAGCTGTAGCACTAAATCTACCTCCATCATCTTGAAATTTTAATAAATAAGTCCCTGCTAAAGCGGGTACAATAATTTCTGTGACGTTACCAGCAACAGCCTCTATAACATCTTGCGCAGCTTGGAAAGTTGCAGAACCTCCTGTCAAATTTGTGTGCCTAACGTAAACTCGACCTCCATGTAAAACGTCAATAGCAGTAGCTTGAGTGAAGCGTAATCTTGCAAACTGTTCATTTATTGGCTCTACTGTTAGATTGCTTACGTCCTCAGGTAATGCAGTTTTACCTACAGCGGTAAAAGTAGCCGTTGCTGAATTTGCTGATAATCTCAATAAAGTATTGTAAGAAAATACCTCAAACGTGTATAAGCCTTTCACTGTATCTAATAACTCGAAGTCACTAGAAAAAACTATTTGTGTGACAAAATTTCCATTTTCTAATTTGTAATTAACTTGATATTGAGTAACTCCGTCTACTGGTTTCCAATCAACTATAAGTTTACTTCTAGCAATATTATTTATAACAACTGTTGTTTCTGTAATTGTTAAGGAACTTGGTGGTAATGCTGGTGCGTCTAATACAGATACAGTTCTTGTCGGCAGTGTAGTTCCATCTTCAATAAACGCATATTTTCCGGGAACATAAGATAAAGCACTAATAGAATAATTTACTCTGTCAGTTTCTTGTACTTCAATTACTCTAAAAAGTTGTGTTTCTAATGTAGTACTTGAAAGTAAATATGGAGAGCCTACATTTGGTGCTGAGCTATAAGCTGGATTAACAGTTAAAACTCCTGTATTGCTAATGTTTGTTATTGTTCTTTGTTCGAAACTTGAGTCTGGCAACATAACGCTAAGAGTAGGATTATCGTTCAATGCTGGCACTGTTGTTTCAGCTAGTGCGTCTATAGTAATTTCTGTAGTTGTTGCAGCTACAATTCTGCCTCCCCTTCGTTTACCTGCTCTGACAGGATCAGCAATTTCAATTACATTTCCGGGTCTGACTACTATTCCAGCATCTATTGAAGTTGTAAAGTTTACTACTTCTGATTCATTTTGTTCAGCAAACAAGATAGATCTACCTAGTCTTGCAGCTTGATTTCTTGAAGTACAAGCATATGCGGAAACTTGTTTTACAATAGATCCAAATTTAGTTTGTGTTGCTGCGTCAGCTTCTACAACTTCGTAGTCTATTTCTTTAGAATCCATATTAAAATAGGCTACAGAAACAACTGTATGTCTTTGTTTTAAACTACTACCTGAATATGAAAAACCACCTTCACCGACGTTAGATAAATTGAATATAAATACAGGGTCTTGTTCTTTATCTTGTGAAATAGTTACACTGCCTGCCGACCATATTGGCATGCATCGCATTACACCAGCCAAACTGTTTATAGCGCTAAATGCCTCTTGTGGAGACTGAATATTTACATTGCAGCTAAATCTAGCTTCTTGTCCTCCTTGACCATCATCAACCAAAGTATTTGCATATTTAGAGGCAGCTACAAAGGAAAATAAATCTAAATTAGAGTCTGTTATGTGATCTCCTAGACCATATCTAGTGTTAGTTAATAAATCTAATAAACACATAGCTGGACAATTTGTATAGACAGCTGCACCCATAACTCCGTTAAAGACGTAATTACTAGGATAAATAATGCGACCAGTTGCAGCATCTACAGTTGGTGTCAAACCTCCGTTAGCCGCTGGTATGCGTACCTTGATTCCTCTAAGGCGATATGTTCTCTGAGGTATTCGATTGAATTGTTTACTATCAATTCTTAAACCAAAATATGCACTGTTTGGATATGTAGATTGATTGTCGATAACCTCTTGAAAACTCGTAAATTCAAAACTATTAAATTTCTGGGTACTTGTACTATCTGCAGTAACTCTAACGACTCTTATATCTACAGGAAATGAACCAGTTAGATTAATTCTGTGATCTCTAGCGTAAGCGTCTGCAGTTCTACCGCTAACTGAATCTGTAATAACATCGCTGTAACCACCACCATTGTATTGAATTTGAATTTTGTATTCTACTGTGTCTCCTCTTATGTCGCCATCATCTTCAAGAATTTGTATTTGTGGCCAAGTTAAAGTAACAATGACAGCGTCAACATCTGTGTTAGTTATTTGTCTTGTAACTGGAGACGCAACAGTTACAGTAACTCCTACACCAGTTGGAGATCGACTTTCTGCTGGTATTCCTGATAAAGCAGTTTGATTAGCTGTGCCAAACTTACTGTTAAAAGTTACTTCTTTAAAATTAAAATCATTCGAGTCTGGATTTGAATTATTTGCTTGACTATTAAGTATTGGAGTGTCATCTAAAAAAACGTCTTTAAGGCTTGCATTCTGGTATTCAGTAGATGTTCTATCTGTTATTCCAGCTTTTGAAGGAGTTGCAAAGCCTTCTATTTCGCCTTCTGACACTAAATCTTGAACAGTAGCAAACGACCTACTGTGAAGGGTGTCAGGCGCTTTATATGGTGGTGGCGGTGCTTTTCGTCCACCTCCTCCTGAACCTCTAATAATTTTTTTATCTTTTGTCATGCGCTAACCTGATTCGTGTCGATTGCAGCTGAAATTACAACTGAGCCAGTCATGACCTCTCCATACACTATCGGCACAGGAGTACCAGCCCTTGAGGTATTTTGCAGCCCTGCAAAACTAAAAGATAATTTAGGGTCAGATGAAGATTCAAATTTAGGTATTTCAGGCAAAGGAAATAACATATCGCTTACACCACCTAATACCAAAGATGCACCAATCGCGCTAGTAAATGTCCCGACTCCTGTTAAAAAACCACCTTTTACAGCGGCAGTACCTCCTAATCCGTATGTTCCAAACATACCTCCTCCGGGAAGCATTAAGCTAATTCCAATGAGGGCAGCGCCTAACAGTATTTTATTAAAGCCACGACCAGCACCAGAAATGACAGGAATAAAATGAATATCTTGCTTTCCAATAGGATAGTCTAGTTCTTTTTCTCCAACTGCATAATTTCCTACTTTTACTTGATAATATTTTGGACTCATATATGCTTCTAATTTAGGAAAGTTATGAATTAAAAAGCTAACAGCTTGAGATATATTTCTAACTTCTACTTCAAATTCTTCATGGCCTACAAAATCAGCTAGTTTGCCATGTAGCTTAACTTTTCTCAGCATAGCGTAACCTCTTTCCAGTACATTTTAACAGCCATTCTGAATAAGGCTCTCTACAAGATAGTCTATCTGTTAAATGGTGGATTACATCGCCTTGAAAAAATAATGCCACATGATTTAGAGTTGGGTACATTATCGACATGAATAATAAATCCCCATCTTGTAACACTTCTTCAGGTCTTAATTCTCTAAAACCAGTTCGCCATGCACATTTTTCAAACATAGGTTGTTCATTAAATTCTTGGGGTGTTGTAGGTCTATCCCAATCTCTAAGCTCTATATTTTTGTTTTCTTTATACCAATCTCTGACAAGACTCCAACAATCAGTTAATCCCCAAACCCACTGTCTACCGATAATTGGTGGTTTGTAACCTGAAGGCTCACAATATCCCCATTGTTCTGTTTTTGGATTGACTATATGCCAAACTAGCCCACTATCTTCACAGCTAATTTGGTCGGCTTGACTTGCAACTGGTGGTGTTATTGGGTGGCTATGTATTACAGCAGTTATTTCTCCTAAAGAATCAGCCTTAACATAATCTTCAGGGTCTAGAATAAAACATTGATGTTGTGTCATAGATAAATTTCTACACGGAAAATACCTTTCTTTACCTCGAATATTCAATAACAATCCAACAGACTCTTTTGGATCTTCTTTTTTAGCGTGTTCTAGTGCTTTTTCTTTCCAATCCATTAAACAAATGTTCCAATACTAGGAAAAAGTGTCCGAGTACATTGTCTCTTAGGAATATTAACACCAGCCAAATCTGTAGGCGCTGCAAGTTCAAACTCTACAACTTCTCTGTTTTCTGCTGCTTTTCTATCTATTGAATAAATTTCTTCAGGGTATTCCGCGTTAGGGTCTGCATCTGAATTAGTGCCACTAGCAAAGTTAGCAGCATCTAAAAATTTAGCTTGCGTAGATATTCTTGTTAAAACTGCGCCTGTTAAATCATTACCTGTCGTAATTTTATTTACATCTAGTAATATTGCAGAAATAAATCCATTTTTATTGCTAATAATAGCTTTGGGTCTAGGTAATTGACCTTTTTGAAATGCAAAACCAGTAACTTCAATAGGGTATCTTAAATAACTATTACCTTTCCATATAACCTCTCCGTTTAGATTTAGGTTGCTTCCTGAATGAAATCTGTATATTGTGTTGACTCCATGAATTGCTGTAATTAACTGCAAGGTAAAAAGCTCGATAATTGCAGAGGGATTAGATAATTGTAAATCTGTAAATATCTTTTGATTGACAGTCATGTTGTCGGCTCAAATACTTGTCTAAAAGTTGCATTAATAGTAGCTCTATTTGTGTATCTGATTTGTTTTGACCAGTTTTCACAAACGAATTGTGACGAGCTAGATTCATTAGGTGGTGTAAAAGTGAAACTTGCTTGATCCTCTGCCCTTGCATCTAAAAAAGTTTCAATAGTATCTGCATCTGTTTCAGATACATCGAATTTTAACGTATATACTTTTGGGTTTTGATGTGCGCTTAAACCTAGCATTAATCTATGCTCGTAACCATCTGCAAACCTTATCGTCTTTACATTTGGCGCTGATCTCTTAGAGGTTCCATAAGTTGGATTAATTGATGGAAAATCAGCCATTATGCAAGTAATCCTCCGGGTCTCTGTTGTTGTAATATTTCAGATTGTACTGCAGCCGAAATTAAACGGCCAAGTTCTCTGCCACTATTTTCATCTCCTTCAACACTAGAGCCTGAAGCATCTACATTAACTACGATATTTGTGCCTGCGCTAATCGTGCCACTTGTGCTAGGTGTAAATATTTCTGGTCCACGTTCACCGACCATGTATGGCGATCCACCTTTTACTGGTCCCCCATTTGCTCTATTGCCTAAACTGAAGAATTTCCCAATTTCTCCCGGAAGTCCTCCTAAAAATGCATTAACACCATATTGAATCAAAGACCTCTGTATCTGGCCAAAGACCGCTGTAGCGACCTCTCCAAGAGTCTTAGTGCCATTTATTGCTCCTTCTATAGCGTCAACCATTCCAGTTCTAATACTTGTGCCTATCTGCTCATACAATCTTCCAATTTCTGTTAATTGATTGAACTCCGTTCCATTTAATTCTATTAACTGATCCATTAAAGTTTTTCTTGTCTCTATTTCTTCGTTTATTTCAGTATTTGTTGTGCTACTAGCTTCTGTTATTGCTAATATTTCCGCTTCTTTTTCTGCAATAATTGCTTTTGTATCTTGTATTAAGAACATTAGTTCGTTTAATTCTGCTACATTTCCTTTTCCTACTAATCGTTTTGCTTGTACTTGTACTTTGTCGAATAATACTAATATTTTGTCTAATTCTTCTTTAGTCGTGGCATTAGCTATTGTTCCCGCTCCTAGATTAACTACATTTCTTAATTTATCTATAGCCATATTTTCTAAACCAAATGCAGTTATATCTTCATTACCGATTCCAAACATATTTAATGGATTAGAGATTCCAGCAAGTTCTCCAAATGTTATATCAGCACCAGCTTTACCAAGCTCTTGGTATGCAGCACCTAACTGCACATCTTTCATAAGAGACAATGCTTCTGCAGCTTTTCCAACTATGTCGTCAATTATCGACAATATTCCCTTGAGTGATGGACCCAAAACTTCATCTAGCGCTCGAACCAGATTACCTATTTGTTTTGTTATATTGCTAAATTGCTGAGATAAAGTGCTATTCATTGTGTTCATAGCATCTGTTGCAGCACCTGACGAGTCTTGCTGATTTGCTAAGTTCTCGTTAAATTTAACAAGATCATCATTAATTAAAGGAAATATTGCTTTCATAGCTTCAACACTTCCAAACAGTTTTGCAATCTGATCTGTTGTGGCTCCACTGTCAGCAATATCTCTCAGTATTTGTTCAAAACCTTTCGATTCAAGTGCAGCTGCATTAAATTCTATTCCTAGTTTTTTAGCTATTTTTTCCGCTTCTCCTGTAGGTTTTAATATTGAAACTATTGCCTGATTTAGTCCTGTAAATGTTTGTTCTACTGGTACACCTTGCGCTGTAATTGTGGCTATCGCTGCGTTTAGTTGATCTATAGATATGCCTGCTGCTGCAGCTGTAGGTGCAATTCGACCTATCTGATTAGCGTATTGAGCAACAATAATTTTACCATCATTTTGTGTTTGTATAAATCCATCAACAATTTTATTCGCTTCTTTAGCCTCAAGTCCGAATGCGTTTATCACACTTGTAACAGCATCTGATACAGTTCCTAAATCAGACATACCACCAACAGCACCCTTTGCCGAAGCCTCTAATATAGTTGCTGCGTCTGCTGCTTCTGTAAAACCAGCTGAAGCCACATCATAAGAAGCTGCTAATAACTCTGTCTGTGAATAAGCACCCTCTAAATTTACACTTAGTTCTAATAATTTATGAGATAAAATATCAACATCTACTCCTAAAGTCCGAACAGCCATAGTAGCTTTCTCGGCTTCGTTATAACCCTTAAAATAATTTCTTACAGCACCAGCGACTAATAAACCACCCGCTAATAATCCAAAAGCTCCATATAATCCTTTGACACTACCAGCTAACCTATTAGATGCAGTTTGTGCATTTCTTAGGTTTCTTACTGCGTGTTGTGAATTGACTCTTAGGTCAATATTTGAAATAGCCACAATTTTTTAGCGTGTGCGTTGTCTGGACTCTTCAATGTGTCTTTTTTCTCTTTCAGCCTTTAATTCAAAATAAGCAGCATAGAAAATAAATTCTTTGTCTGTCATTCTGTTTCTTAGCTCTCCAACTGTCATGCCTAGTTCGCAAGATAAGAAGAACTCAAAATTGAGCCAACTATCTTGCTCTAGTCGTTTTTTGCATCACCTAATACTGGTTGTTCTGTCTCGAATAAAAATAATTCAAGTTGATTCAACACTTTTTCAGGTAATTCACGTTGAAGTTTGACAGCGTCAGCAAGTGCAAATGCTTTATCTCCGTTTTCCAGTTCCGCTAACATGCAAAGCATTCTTGTACTTTGAGCTAGTGGGTCTGTACTTGTAGTTGCAGCAGTAGCAGCGATTCTGTCTGACCTAGTTAAAGGTTTGAAATATAAGTCGATTACTTTTTCACCTTTTTCATTTTTCAATTCAAACTTGCGTCTTTCACGAACATTGAACTCGGTGGTTAGTAAATCAACTGTGCGAGGATTAGGTGTCATAAGTTAAACGGCAGAGGTAATAGCACCATTAGCAGTAAAGTTAACTGTAATAGTTTCAAGATCGCCAATATTAGCACTAAAATCAGTACTTGTAACGATTCCGTTAAAAGAAAGTTTTTTAGAACCTGAAGTATCGAGAAATAACTCGAATTGTGCGTCACCAGCGTCCTCTGCAGTTAAACAATCTTCTACTAATGTTTCTGTGTGGTTTCCAGAGGCAGCAGTATATAAAAGTTCTACACTACCAGTAGCAGAGATTAATCCACCTACATAAGCTCTAGAGGTGTCGCCATGATCGGTACACTCTAAAAGCTCTTTATTTACAGTGAGAGACCAGTTCCTTGTGCTAACAATAGTTTCAGCTGTACCTGAGCCATTGATAAATTTCACTGAACCCTCTTCACCACGAAAAAATGCCATGATTTAAGATTGAGTAATTGTCTACATATTAACCCTAAGATTTAGGATTAACAGTAGTTGATGTTTTCTTTGTTTGTTGAGCAGCCATATACTGCTTACAACGTGGATCCCAGAGTTCTGGGTTGCGCTTGCCTTTTACCTTTTCGATAACGTCAAGCATTTCTTCAGTAATTTTAGTCATAAGTCCTCATAAGCCTCGAAAGTCATACGCATTTGAGTTTGAAAAAATCCTTCAGGTATTGGATTATTTACGAGTGTTGGTCCAATAACTGGATCAAACACTACTCCTGACACGACTTGTCGATTATACAAATCGCGTATTCTTTTACCGATTACATAATTGCTGCCAGCTCCTATGTTTTGTCCAGTAAATATATTTATTGTAACAGCACCTACAAGTCTATTACTCGAATCAGTTGTACCGCCTAGACTCAGGTATTCATCTTCGCCAAATGCTAATAAACATTGAACAAAGCTACTATTAGAATCAGGATCAAAACTTTGATTTGCAAACACAACTGGAATAATTGGTGCATTTTGTAGCTCATCATTTAGACGACTTTCTATAACTTTTCTAATATCGTTTAAATCTACAGCAGCCATTATGTTCTCCTCAATATTTTTTGGTATTCACTCTCAGCCCAATTAGACATCTCTTTAGAAATAACATCAACCCAAGCGCCTCTATTTTGTTTACTTCCTGTAATACCTGCAGCTTTCCATGATGCTGGAATGCCCTGACCTGTCCCTGAAAGCGCCTCTGCATAGGGTAAATTATTGTGTATGTGATAAACATTGCCAATCTTTTCATCGAAGCCAGCAGCGTAATTAGTTCCTTTTGGTGGTGTTATAGTTTTAGAAAAACCACCTTTGATATTAGGAACTGCATTAGCCTCATTTTCCCCAATTTGCCAATCAGACCTAAATCTACCTGTGTCGACTGGACTTCCTAATTTTACACGTGCGTCACTTTCGATAACAACAGCTCTTAAAAGTTGATTTATTTGGAACTCCATGTGACCGCCTATTCTTTCTGGTGGTATTATCATCATTGGCTTAACCTCTCAAATAAAGTTCGTAGCTAATCGCTATATTATTTAATTCGTTTGTATCTATCTGAATTATTTTATATTCAATAGACGCAATAATTACATAATCTTTCGGTTTTGGGACAAAATCCAACCCTTGAGCAGATATTGTTAATTTTTTATCTTGTCCTGTGACTAAATCATTAACCTCTCTTTGTACAACATTTTCTAAGAAACCTTTAACAGTAGTGCTTGTCTCTATTTTATTAATTTCTCCACTATCCATATCGTAAGCGCTATTAGTAGACCTTTTTATGGTTACATCTCCTCCTAGCTTTATTAGAGCCTTCGAAGATGCCTTTTTTAGTGAAGAAGCAATACCCATTACACAGAATAAGCTACAACTGAACCACTTGCTAAAGTTATGCTCGTAATAACTCCTTCTATAGAACAATTAGAATTAACTGTAACGCTAGTCTTTGTTCCTGTAATATTTTCAGAGACTAATGTAGCTATTACTGTATCCTCCAACGCTTTCACACATTGAAACCTCCCTGTATGTGCTGTTTGGTCAGTGATAATTTCTGCTGCAGAATAGTAGCTCATTGTTAACTCCTTTTAATTGATACGTTGGCGGGTCCACTAATCCTAAGACCAGTGAATAATCTTTCAAATAGTGGTGGCACTCGATCAGCACCCACAGCACCATAGAAATTTGGTGTTGCTTCTAGACTACCAATTTTTATGTCTTTGTAGTCCTCTAAACCTGATAATCCTAAACCATCTTTATTGTTATTTAAATAAACAGCTAGTATTGCTTGCGCCTCTTTCACTTCTTTTGGTATCTCTGTTTCTGTGTAGTAATCAGTTGTAATTCTATATGGAAATCCGCTGGTATAAGTGCTTGTAAAAGTGTCTGGCTTTCTTACCCCTTGTCTTGGCCATTGCAATGCTTGTGTATCTGTCGCCTTTGCTCCTAAAAATCTTTCACGATCAATTCTTACAGTAGCTGTAAATAAAGCTCTGTTTTTTTGGTCTGTTGTAGCGCTAGACCATGCAACAACGTCATCATCTTCTATCAAACCATCAATAATGGCTTGTGCTTGAGCAAGAGTCTGATAGCTATTTGCTGTTGCGCTTCCTACTGTTTCGACTATTGAGATCGCCATTTACTTTAGTTTGTTTAACTTTTTTAGTTTTAATGGGAACAGAGGCCACTTTTGCAGCCTCCTGTTCTCGTTTACGTTTAAACGCAAATATTCCCATTAACCAGCCTTGAAAACTATATAGTTCAAGACAATAGCTTCACTAGCCGAAGAGCCTGATACATTACCAACAGAAATCTTAAAAGACCCATCAGCAATAGTATTAGCTTGAACAATATAAGTTCCAGCTGTTCCAGCAGAACCATGATTTACTAAAACTACGTCTCCTGAACTAACTTTTGAGTTAGTAACAGTAAAAGTAACTTCAGCAGCAGCAGCTAATGCAGCATTGTTCATAGTGATCGCGCCAGCGACATTGTTTAATGTCACACCAGTAGCTTTACTGGTTGCTTGAGTCACAGAACCTGTTTGTGCTGACACAACTCCTAAAGCAGAGCCTGCAGCAGCTTCAAATAAACTTGGCATAATAAATTACCTCAGTTAATCCATAGTTGAAATGTTAGTAGCTCTAACAATTCCTATGTTCTTAGTTTCGTAAACCTTCGACCAGTTGCTTACAGTTTCAAGTTGTGCCTGAGTTGGGTTTGTTGTTGTAACAGCCCACTTAGAACCAACAGGGTGGTAACAGTAGTGCAAGTCAATAGACATAGCATCTGACTTTGCAAGAATATCTCTGTCTGTCTCTGTCTGTAGACCAGCTTGCTCTCCACTTGCTACAGCGCCAGCTGTAAAGAAGTAAGTAGAGTATTCAGTAGTAGAGCCTGAACCAGTAGTTGCTACGTCATCTGAAACGATAACGCGTAAACCACAATATGTAGGAACAGTGTCATTACCACCGCCATAAGCTGGTGTAATTGTACCGCCAGATGCTGTAGCTGAACCGCCATTGCCATCTGTAGCAAGAACATAATCAACTAATTTGCGCTCGACTAAATCGTAATATACAGCTGAATGCATGCAAACTGCTGCAAGTTTGTCTCCTTGATCTCCAAGAATAGCTTTAGCTTTAGCAACGTGTCTAGGACTAAGAACAGTTGGTGTATCTCCTGAACCACCATCTATTGTTAAACCGAAGAAAGCAGCGTTAGAGTCAGTTGTATTAACTGAACCAAAAACACCTGACAAACAAGAAAGTAAATCTTTCTGTCTTTGGTTAGCAATGTATGCTCCTATCTTTTGACCGATTGCAGCCATTGGATCTGAACCCGCTGCTAGTGCAGCTAAATCTCTAGATTCAAATGCTCGTCCTCTGTGTAAGATTACCCCAACTTGCTTGCCAGTTGTAATCTTTCCGGGAGTTAATGAACTTGAATCAGATAAAACCTCGAAATCTCCGCTTAAGTTTGCTGAGAAAAAGGGTACATTGATGAGATCACCACCCTCAGTAGCATTTAGTTCTGCCATAGGTTGAACAACACCACTCTGTAAGAATGCATCTCTTGCAGTAGTCTGTTCTATGACGTATGGTGTAAATACCTCTGGGATAATCACATCACTCCTGAGAGTGGCCATGAATAAAACCTTTTGAATAATGTTTACAATATAGCGGGCGCAGCCCTACAGACTTTGGCGCAGCCTAGTCTAGTTACAGTTCATAATAACCAGAAAACACTAAAATTAACAACTATTTCTTAGCTTGTGCTTTTAATTGATCGTATAAAGGCTTATTTGTTCTAAATAATCTCATCTGTTCTGTAAGATTGCCTCCGTTTTCAAATGGGTTTTTGTCCATTCCTATCGGCATTGTAGTAGATGTCTTTCTGCCTACTGGTGCGCCTGATCCTCTCGCTGGATCTGATTTTTTTAACCAATCTGGTAAGCTCTCAGCCCACTTAGCAACTGGTGTTTCTTCATATCCATCAACAACAACAACTGTGCCATCTTCTTTTCTTTTTATTTGCTCTGTACTTAGTTTAGTTTTTAAAACCATGTCAGGATCGTGTACTATTTCTGCTAAAGCTGAGACAGTAGGTGTAATTAATTCGAGTTCGCGTACTCTCGCTTCTAATTTTTTTATTTGTTCATCTTTTGTTGCACTTGCTTCTCTAAATTGCTGATCTCTAGCCTGAAGCGCTTCAGAATATTTGCCTTTAGCTTCAAGTTCAGCTTGTTCTGCTTTCTGTTTGAACTCTAAAAGTTTTTGTACGTCTGTACCATCTGGCATTGCTGCTAGACTCTGTTCAAGTTTTTGAAATTTCTTTTTCTCGTCTAATAATTCTTTGTTTTTTGTGTCCATAGATTGAACACGGCTTTCTAGAGCCTTGATTTGTGAAATCAGCTCTTCATTGTTAGCAGTAGGCGCAGCCTCTTGCTTTTGTTCTTCAGACATACCCGCAAGGTAAATTTAATACTATACTAGCCTACCATTTTACTTTGTCAGCCCAATAAGCTGCACTCATCTTACCTTTAGATATATGTTTAGCCATTCTAGCTTTGAAACTTTTTTGTCTATCTTTACCTTTTTGTGTTTTTGGATTTGCGCCTGCACCGCTGACACCTTGCTGACCAAATCTTATTAATTTAACTTTATCGCCTTCTTTTGCTAATACTGCGTGACTGCTTCGCGGGTGTTTTGAAGTTCTTTTCGGTTTGTTATAACCACTAAAAGTTTCACCCCTGTAAGTAATAGCCATTATTTTTTCTTCTTAGGTGCTGCCCTTAGTTGCGATCTTTTTTTTAATACTGCATTTCCTGTAGATTCAGACACAAGACGTATTACAGGGTCACTATCAGTACCAACTCTAGTAATACTTCCTCCACTTGGTCCCTTAATTGTAGCTCTCTTTCCAGCTACACCAGTGACTTTGCCAAATGTACGAGTGCCTTGATACACCCAACTAACTCTACTACCCTTTCGCATGATCTTCTAATTGTTGGATAAGTTTTGTTTTAGTTAGCCTTCTATCTAACTCCAAGCCTATTGTACGACCATATTCTTCTAATTCAATCTTCGACATTGATTTAAAATTTGGTTTTGTAGGCATTGGACAATTAACTGGCTCTGGTTTGCCAGTATTAAATTGATACATTATTTTTTGCCTCCCTTCTTCTTTTTCTTCTTTTTCTTTCCACCCATTTTATACATAGAAGCTGGCATTAGGTTACTCCATTTTTTTCTAGTATAGCTAATTCTTTGTCGTCCTTTTTAATTTGCTCTTTACCCTCTAAAACTTCTACATTTTCTGCTCCATAGAGGTCAACTAAAAAAATATATAAATCTTGTGCATGTATATTGCCTAAATTCAAGATGTGGCCTACAGAATTGTATGCAAACTTAGATTCAAACTCTATATCTGACTTGAGTTCTTCACTTCCAGAGAAACGAACAAAACTAGGACTAGATTGTAAAGTAATTGTTGTAGATTCTTCGCCCTCAGTAATTTTTATAATTGTAGCCATTAGTAAGTTGTGCGAGTAAGGGACAAAATCATGTAAAAATGATCTGGGTCAGCTTGGAATAGCCTAAACATATTTTCAGGATCGCTGAAATGTTCTGCTCCCATACTAATAACTTCTGTTGCCTCGTCAAATATTTCGCCAGCTTTTACACCTTTAGGGATAATATTAGTGTCTAAAGATGAAGTCCTATATGGCCTGCCAACATAAGGAGAAATAAAACTATCTGCTAAAACTGCCTCTCTTAAATAATATCCGTCACTAATAGTACCTTTTAAGTTTTTTGGACTTACAGGTGTCAGACTTTTAACTCTATTATTTCTGAAGGCAATAGCTAATGATGCATTTTTCTCATTGAAACCCTCAAGACTATGCGCAGCTTCGTGAAATACTGTTGCTCTTACATCATTTTCTCCAAAATATCCTGTACTTTCAGCTGGTACTTTTATTAAACTACCGCCTCTACCTGAACTTGTGTTATGCGCTCTACCACTTGCAATCTTTACAGTGTCAATCTGATTGGGTCTAAACTTAATTTTTCTACCACGTTTCGTTATACCACCACCATTAAACATTAATGCGAACTCTTCAAGATCAGCTTTTATAATGTCTCTACCTTCTTTTTTACCTATAAATTTCATATTTTTTATTGCTTCTTTCGCTTCAGCCCTAGTAATTGTTGAGTTAGCTAAAGCCTCTTTACGCAACTCAAACATTTGCATTGTTCCTTGTTTTTCTATTCCCGCTAGTTGTGACCTTATTTTTAATTTTTTGTCTATAAATGGTCTCTTCGATGCTATAAGTAAATCTCTTTGCGCGTCTAATTGTAGCCATTTATCTCTACTCGATGTTCTATTCATTTTTCTAGCAAGTGCATTGATTTTATCTTGTATTTCGCTTATCTCACCTCTTACAGTTGTGTGTTGTCTCAGTAAACCCTTGTATTCTTTTCTAAAACCATCTAATGAAGCCAATCTGCCAGCTACTATGTCTTTTCCGCGTGATATTGCAATCTTTGGTTGAACTGTAGGTGCATAAGTATCTTTAGCTGCTTTCCTTGCTGCAATTTTTGCTGGTTTAGGTACAGGAGTCCTTACAATAGGGATATTTTCAGGTTTACCATATCTAGCTTTAAGTTGAGTTAGTGTAACTCTGCTTCCATCTGCCCTTACGAACTTTGCTAATGCTGTTCTTGGGTCGTCTCTGCTTGCTAATCTTTGGAAATATCTAAAAGAGCCTTCAAATTTATTAGTATCTTTGTTAAATTTACCTCCTAGTATTTTAGCTTGTACTTTGTTTGGCTGCATGTATAACCATTTAGCGTAATCAGTGTCAGCTGACATTTGGCCATCTGCCGTAGCTCGCTTCCTTGCTGTAGGTGGCGGGTCAAAAGGTAAGTTCTCATAGTCGATCTCAGGGACAATAGTAGACCTACAATTAAAATGTTGTGGTGGTTTTGGTCCCTCTTCATATTTGAATATTCTTCCATCTAAAGCACCGCAAACAGCGGTTGTTCTACTATCTAGAGTAGCCGTATATCTGTATTTTTTAGTTATATCACTATTAGCTTGATATACTGTCATAGCTGCATTATTAGCAACTTGATTTATGCTAGTTCTCACAAGGGTTCTGACCTGATTAATGGGTGGGCTAGTTAGTAAACCACCTTTTTGAGACATCTGTAGAATATTAGCGTTATCATTTTCTTTGCTATTTCCTAATAATCTCCGTGTTATTTGTGGTGTTGTTTCTCCTGTCATTAATCCATCTCGTACAGTATTCCTGAATAGCTGTACTGAGTTGTCAGCGATCTTATCAAATGCCTCTTGTACTATGTTGCCGTTAGGTAATGTTATGTTTGCTCCGAGTGCATCTGAAAGACTTGTCTCACCTAAAAAACCAGCTAATTGCTGTCCTACAGCGCGTGATCTTATTTTTGTAGGGTCAACTGATACAATATTTTCTGCAAATTTTCTGCTAATTTCTACACCATTAACTTGTATATTTTTCCTTAATCCTCTAGGAATCACTCTTTGCAACTGGTTTTCTATAAAGCCTGCCTCTACATTTGCAAGTCCTTGTAATTCTTTAATTACATGAGAATTGGCATATTTTTTCCACCCACTAAGACTTTTTTCCAGTTGAGCCACTATAGATCGAAGTCTTGCAGCTCTATAACTATCTCCTAATCCCTTGCGGTCTAATACAGCAAGTTCTTGAACAGATCTAACGCAAATATCTACAAACCTTCGCGCTACATCAGTAGAGACTTTGTTGCCATACCGATTCAGGTCGATAGCGTTTCTAAATATTGCATCTGGCAAAGCCATTAATTATCACTCCTCTTGCTCTTCTTCTTCAGGCTCCTCCTCTTCTTCTTCAGGCTCTGGTGGGTCAGTTTCTGTTAAACCGCCCATCTGGGTTGCTTCTACCTCTTCCTCAACGTCAAACTCGTCTCCTAATACTTCGCCTTGTGTTAGTTGGTCTAATAAAGTTTTTTGTGTAATTGTTCCAGCAGTATATAACTGTAAAAGTGCTTGTATTTCTTGAGGCTCTAATCTAGTGCTTAAGAAATCACGATTAACAAAACTACTGCCAACTTCTGAACTATTCAGATAACCCGCGTGGAATACTAAGCAGTTGTCGATTAAATCTTGCATTTGTTGCGCAACTACCATCATAGTTGAGTCTCCTTGTGACCTGTCTATCTTCTTGGCCTCTGCTGTTTCTGCACTTAGTTTTTGGCCTAGTACCGCTGCTAAACCTAATTCGTTGATTTGTTTTTCTAATTGCTCTAGCCTTTGAAACTGTGAATCGAATGATCTACCAGTTGGCTCGATATACTCTGCTCTCCCTTCCGCTGGAAAGGCTATTGCTTCTCCGGGTCCAGCGCTAACCTCCTCAGAACTTTGAGGAAAACCAAAGAAACCGAGTAATGGAACTGCTGATATGTGAAGCTGATTATCTAAATCGCTTTGTACTTGATAAGCCTTAATGTTCAACTCTGCAATATCTTCAAGTGGTGGTCTTGATTCCATATAACTAATTCTATTAGCGTATGCTACAGAAAAAGGTATTTCAGGTGTAGATAAAATACCTTCATCGTAAATTATAAATTTTCCATCATCATTTTTTCTGTGAATCTCGTATTTTCCGGGATAAAGTACTCTAACTTGTGTAACTTCTTTTTCTCCGTATTCTCCGTCAGGTTCTATTAGTTTTTCTAACAATCGCAACTGAGTGAAGGTAGTTTTGCCATCTATTACTTGTGTCCTAAAGCCTAAAATTTCTCTTGGAGTATAAGTAACCCAATATGGCCTACCATTTCCTTCAGATGGAGTATCAACTAGGACTCCAACGTGACCATAACGAATCATTTTACGCGCAGCTTCGTAAGTCCAGACGTTGAGATCATTTCCTTGTAAATCTACATCGAATAATTGTTCTCTTATTGTGTCGCCTACGTCTTGTAGCTTAACTGGTTTCCTAGTAAGCATACCTGCAAGCATTCTTTCTAGTCTTTGAAAATAAGGTGGACAAGTGCTTCTAGCTAATCTATTTTCGTATGATTCGTCTTGCTCTCTAGGCTCTTGTGGCAAATATTTTCTATGCTTCATTCTTATCTCATACGTACCGCCAGCCAAGTCCTCGATTAGTAACCAGTGTGGTTCTTGTAGAAACCAACTAGCTGAAGGGTCATTTACGTCTGTAGTAAAACCAGTTCTCTCTCTAGTAAATTTTCTGCCGTAAGCGCTATACACAATAGAACTCCCAATTTTTAATCATAGTGTAATCCATTAATACAATCTAACACCAGTTCGTTTACCTGATCTTGCAAATAGTGGGTTAAACTCTCGCCAAATTAAGTAGCCTAGCGCGTCATTCATGTGATCGTAGCCAGCTTCTTTGTCTGGCTCTCCTTTTTCAGTATAACTTTGTAATTCAAGACATTCAATTAAGCGTTTGCAACTGGCATATATGTGTAAACGTACTTGTCCTTTTCCGTTACATAACAAACCCTGTACGGCAGAAACCCTGTCTCGTATTGGCGGGTTACTTTTAGCGGAAAGGTTCGAGTACCCATAGGTCTCGAGGATTTGTATGTCTGTCTTAGTGGCATTTGTACTACGATTTCCTCCTGTGGCATCTGGGTAAACGTAAACCCTACGATCAGGATATCTACGCTGTATTTCCTGTGCAAGTGCGTCTGTATCATGGGCTGACGCTATTTCATCAAATACTAATAATTTTTGTCCTAGCTTTACTCCTATAACTGCACTCATATTGCCAATATTGAAGTCTACACCTATTCTCAAAGGCTCATTTGAAATATCTGGAAGTGTGTCTACAATATTTAGTTCTCTAACAAATCTGTCATAAACTTGACCAGTTGTAAGATTAGTAAATTCTCCGTTGAGATACGCTTGCAACATACTAGGGTCGTAGTTTGCTTGCATTCGTTCTATGAAATCTTCTGGTAAATGTGGGTTGTCTTGCGTTCTCATCTTTATTAACATTCTGTCGTTTCTTTCTTGCGCTGCTTCTGATCCAAAGGTATTCCACATCCATCTGAAACCCTCTGGTGTGCTTGCTGCGCAAAACTGCCTGACATTACCAGCCCTTAACCTCCCTAAAATCTTAGGAAATGCTCTATCGCAGACTGATGGTGAGACTGTGTCGATTTCGTCAGCTAATACAAAGGCTAAATTTAGACCAATTATCCTAGACCAGTTCTCAAAACTTCTGCATAGTATCTTCGTATCGCCTTCAGGTAAATGCAAAATGTATTCAGGTAGTGGACTAGCTCGGTGTGTATAAGGAATCTCGTAATATTCTAAAAATTGCTCAAAATCATTTTGCCAAATATCTCTAATTAATGGACCAGTTGGCTCCATAACTGCGCCTGTGAAACCTACATTCAAAGCTGCTAACTTAACACAAACCGCACATAACGCTCTAGTCTTACCCGCACCATAACCAGCTGATAAGCCTAATATCTCTATGTTGCTATTATCGAAAAATTGTTTTTGTGGCTCGTGTAGGTCGTTTCTTATCCTTTCTAGTAGTTCGGGTGTACTAATAGAAACTCCACTACTGCCTGCTCTATCTAGTACTGATCCTTCTCTAGTTAAGATACTCATGTTGATATTTGTGCGATCTTAGCCATTGAGTTAATACAGCCTAATGCAACGTGTAGTTGGTTGTTGTTTCTAGCCTCTTTTTGTAGGCTTGCAAGCTGACTTAAAACTTCTGCGGTAAACTGCCTTCTGTCAATATCAAAATCTTTCTTGAGAACCATTCTAGCGTCTTGGATATACTGATCTGATTGCCTTTCCTTCAACCCCCATTCGTTTGCGGTATATCTGATTAGTTCTGACCTTGTCGCACCTTTACCAATTAGCGCTGCAATTCTTAGCGTTCTAAATTCTTTTTCATTTCGATTTGCTTTCTTTTTCACTATTTTTTTAGATTATGGAAAGAGTCAAGCGCGTACCAAACGTGAGAGTTTCTATAGCCTCCCTGATGGGTAGGAATAATTGGTGTAACTCCATGTCTATTTCGCCAAGCTGGATAAACCAGTAATGAATTATCAGTTTGGTCAAATGTAGCATTGTAATCTGGGACGTGTAAGTTGCCACCCTTACTATTGCGTCTTTTGGTAATAATCATATTTATAGCACCTTTTACGTTTGCGTGATCTTGATGAACTGGTGCGGATATATTGCAATTCGAGATAGTTGAACTGAAATTATTAGCGAATCGCCAGTTATCTGGTATTCTTTGCCTAATCTTAAACAGATGACCTTCTGCAACAGTAGGGATATATTTTTGTACTAGCTCGAATGATTTTATTCCCGCTGCATACATAGCT
>CEQB01048818.1_pt1 | contig 21065 bp, 16 predicted proteins | sample 530581 | NCBI WGS metagenome assembly CEQB01 (sample SAMEA2620588, study PRJEB7988) | marine metagenome | biome: marine biome (ENVO:00000447); feature: deep chlorophyll maximum layer (ENVO:xxxxxxxx); material: "saline water (ENVO:00002010), including plankton (ENVO:xxxxxxxx)" | depth 75 m
TTGATTTGGAACAGGGCCCTGATGGAACATATTCAGCAGGTGGTGATGTTAAAGTAAAGCCTGCTGTTACAACTAATGTAAATGTAGATATTAAAGATTCACAGGTTGGGTCAGATGAAAATACTCAAAATATGTTTAGGACAGTACAAAATAATAAGGCTAAAAGAAAAGGTAGACCTTTACCTTTTCCCAACCATGTACCAAAAGGAGAAACTAGTGAATTAGTTGCAGATATAGGTCATGCAAAAAATGTAACTAACGCTGCTGGAGAGAATGTAGGTAATGTTCAACAAGCAGCGGCTTCACCTGTAAACAATAGAATTGGACTTTCACCACCGGGTAGTGTTGGTAGCAATAATGAAACGGCTGATAGGGTGGGGCAAGGAATTACTGATGCTCAAGGGTTTGATACCGATACAGAAGGAGAGCCGAGTGATACACAGCACCCTCCTATTCAAGGTGGGACTGGTATGACTGACCCTGAAAGAGACTTTTATGCAAGGATGAAACTACAACAAAGGCGGGATGAAATGAAAGTACAGCCTCCTCAAGGAAATCAACCAACTTTATTTGATACTGAATCTATGGAACCAAATTATTAATAGGAGTGAGGAAATGTGCCGGATATCAATGAACTCATCAATGACATGGACATACAGATGTCCAAGAAGTCATTTGAGTACTTCTTCACAGATATTCTTGGATTCGAGTTTTCCCATCACCATAAAGACTGGCTTAAGGGGCTAAACGGAAATAGATATTATTGTGTCAAAGCGAGTCGAGACCACGGTAAGTCTGTATTTTTCATGAGTTACGCACTTTGGATTGCTGCATTCACTCCTAATACACACGTTATGGTGTTTTCACATTCATTAGAACAGACGCTTGAACATATGCGTTTCATTAGAAATAACATAGAAACGTCTGATATTCTTAAAAGTCTTAAACCTCAAGGAAAACCTTGGGCTAAGTCTTATTTTGAGTTTACAAACGGTAGTCGTATGATGGCTAAATCGGTTGGTGGTGCTACTCGTGGTTTCCACCCTGATGTTGTTGTGTGTGATGATATTCTTTGGGGTACTACTTCTTCTGAACTACAAAGAGCAGCGGACTGGTTTTATACTGTTTTGCTTCCTGTTTTGCATCATACAGGTCGATTAATGATGGTCGGCACTCCTTTTTCATATAATGACTTATATGCAGAATTGGAAGACAAAGATACATTTCAAGTCGAGACTTATCCGGCTATTTTACCTAATGGAGAACCGCTTTGGCCCGGTAGGTGGCCGCTTGACGCATTGAAGCAGCGTGAAGAATCTATGCCTGCGATTAAATTTGCTCGTGAGTATTTATGTGAACCTATTCACGATATGTCTAGTATGTTCCCGATGAGTTTACTTGAAAAGGCTAGAGATAAGAACCTCATATTATTAGATAAGGCTGAAAGAGATATTGATGAAGATGGTGAATCTCAGGGTGTATTTGGTCAACATTTTGTTGGCTGGGACCCTGCAATCGCTAGTGATTCTAATGCTGATTATACTGCAATGTGTATTTTAAGAATGTTACCCGATAGTGATGAAAAGCAATTAATCTATGTTCTTAATCAAAAGGGATTAGGTGGCGCTGCTCAAAAGCGTCAGATTATTTTATTGAACAGTAGGTTCCGACCTGACTTGATTGAATTAGAAGGTAATAATTTCCAGCGTATGTTTGAGGCCGAACTTAGAGAAATGAGAGACGATATACCGATTAAAACTTTCATGACGACTCGTCAAAAGAAAGAGAGTATGTTTATGTCTTTATTGATGGCTTTTGAACAAGGTAAGATAAAGACACCTTGGGGAAATGAGGAAAGTAAAGAATTTACTCGTCAACTTGAAACTCAATTAAGTAGATTTGGTATGCAGAAGAACGGTAGGTTAGAATCAGTTGGTTCTCATGATGACTTAGCAATGGCTTTGGCTTTGGCTAATTGGGCTACTAAAGAATTCAAAGGTGGTATAGTCATGCTTGATGATTATCTTGATGGGTTTGATGAGTGGTTCGGTGAAGTACCACAGCGAAATGTAGCAGGAGTTAACTGGTTTGTAGCCTAAAGATTAAATGACACCAAAAAGTGGGATGTATATGTGGCCGAGTTTAAGCGTGGGTGAATCAGGAAAGTTGATTGACATGGGTAATGATATTCTTAGTACAATTGCTTCTAGTTTATCTTCTCATCCTATAGTAAACGAAAACATTGCTAAATCGATAGCGTCTCAGACGGTCATTGTATCTGATGAAATTATACCTGTTCCTATCTATGCTGAATTTTCTCCAACAGGAGAAGGGTGGTTTGAAGATAAATTAGGTAAAGGTGCTAATGATATAATTAGAGATTTAAGAAAAGCACGTCGTTATTTTAAAGAAGACAAATCAGAAATAGATAATATTATTTCTAATATTAGAACTTTGAAAAGTATGGAAGTAGATGCTACTTTGGCTAGGTTACATTGGGGAGAGCCTTATTATGACACAATGAGAAAAATGGGACTTTCTGAAAAGGATTTAAAATCTCTAAGATTATTCGGTAACAGTAGAAAGTCCAGCCTCGTTAGAGCCTGTAATACTTGGAATAGTGCAGAAGATGCTTTAGTTAAATTAGATGAGTTTCAAGATGTTTGGGGAGAAGAAGAAAGAAACGCATGGGTAGGCGCTATGCGTCAAAAACAAGATGCGAGAAAAATGTGGAGGACCGCCTTACATAAATTCGATGCTCTTTCCGAAGAACAACAGAAATGGATGAGAATGTCTAAAGCAGAAATGGAAGAAAAAGGCTGCATGACAGCAAGAAGTATTACTGAAAATCTTATACTAAAAGGGGTTACGAGATTAAATGCTACTCGTTTATCTAAATTACTAAATATGTATGGTGAGGAGATTAATATAATTAAGGCTCCTAAAAAGGGACATTACATGACATTTTCAAAAGAAGGTTTGATTATTAAAGACGCTTGGGCTTATGCAGCGGGTTTCCTTGACGCTGATGGTTATATTACTATTACAGAAAGAGGCGAACCACGTGCAGGGTTTATTGCAACAGGTGAAAGAGGACGTATGCATTGTGAAGATTTGTATAAAAATATAGGCGCAGGTGTATTACAACTAGACCAAAAGGTCTACAAAGATGGTCAAAGAAGTCAACATAGAGTAAGTTTTTATTCTAAAGATGACCTTGCTAAATTATTAGATAAAATTACTCCACATCTTAGGATGAAAGATAGGCAGGCGAAGGCTGTAATTGCTTATCTTAAAGAGAAAGACCCGATAAGAAAAACTCAATTAAAGAGATTTGTTCAGTTTTCTAATAGAGACGGAACAGCAAAAGGTGAGGAGTCACTCCGGCAATGGGGAGTAGACCGAGATACCGTGATGAGTTGGGCGGAGGTGTTATAATGGTAGAAAAAAAAGGTAGAGTAGGTAGATTATTGGATTCTATAACGAATCCATTCCGTAAAAGAAGAACTCCAGAGCCGCAAATGCCCTTATGGACTACTGGTATTCAAGAGCCAGTATTAGTTCAGGGTATTACTATTCCGGCTTTGTATGCGGTTGCTAATGAGAATTTAATTTTGAGAACAGTACTAAGTACTCTTCAACAAGAAATTTTTCGCAGAGGTTACTATTGGGAAAAGAAATTCAATAAGAAATGTTCAGATTGCGATGCTGAGTTTCAACATGATGTTGAAGAGTGTAAAGAGTGTGGTAGTAAGTATTTAGTTGAACCTAGTGCTGAGCAGTTAGTTTACCCTAGATGGTTATTAGACCAAAGGAATTCCATGGAGCAAACTTTCATGGATGTACTTAGAGAAATAGAATATGATTTGAATATTACCGATGATGCTTTTTTGATTTTGATTAAAGAATATTACATGGACCCCGAAACTAATGAAATGTCATTTTATAGAGTAAAAGAAATAGTTAGAGGCGACCCAATCTTCATGCGGATTATTGCTGATAAGCGTGGAGTAAGAGGGGGTAGGTTTAGAGTATGTCCTATTCATCGTGATGAGGTTAAGGCCTATTCACATGACGATAAGCATTGTCCTACTTGTGGTACGGAAATGGAAGATGTACATCACGTAAATACTGCTGGTAGCGGAAAAACTCAATATTATCTAAAAGGAGAAGTTATTCATGTTAGTAAATATCAACCATCTAAGTTGTACGGAAGAAGCCCTGTTTCCACATTATGGAGACAAGCGATGACTCTTACTGCTATGGATAATTATATGTATACTGCTTATTCAAAAAGAAGAATTCCTAGAGGTATTCTTAGTATTAGTACTGATAATCTTGAATCCATGAAAGCCTTTTGGAAGGCTACTGATGAAAAGTTAGAAAGAGACCCTCATTATATTCCTAAGATTGCGACAGAAGGTACTGGTAAGGGTGGAGTTAACTGGGTTAAATTAATGGATAGTCTTGAAGAAATGCAATATATACCTGCTAGAGACGAAATGCGTCAAAGAATAGCCGCTTTCTATGGTGTTTCTAACGTATTCATGATGGATACTGGTAAGTCTGGTGGTTTGAATAATGAAGGTATGCAAATTCTTGTTACTAATCGGGCTGTAGAGTTCGGACACAAAGTATATACTGACCATTTATTCCCAAGATTAGCGGAACAAATGGATATTACAGATTGGAAACTAACCCTTTATCCGAATGAAGAAGAAGACGAAGTTACAAGATTACGTCGTGATGAAATGGAAGTTAATATTGCTCAGAGAATGATGATGCTAGGTTTCCAACCTACTCTTATAGAAGATGCAAATAGAGATATTCGCTTTATATACAAGCAACCTGACCCAGCGCAACAACCTCCTATGCCGCCCGGTGGAATGGGTATGCCCGGAATGGGTATGCCCGGAATGGGTATGCAGATGGGTGGAGGTATGGGTACACCCGGAGCATTACCGAGTCGTAATATCAGTCCTCAAGGTGCAGCGCAAATGGCAAGACAGGCCCAAGCAGGTATGGCAAACCCCGGTGGAGAAGGCTTTGGTATGAGGAATAGAGGACCAGCAAGTCCGCAAAATAGAACCTCTATGGGCGCAGGTGCTCCTATGTCCAGCGTACAACAAAGAGGTCCACCTATGTCTGGTACTCAACAAGCGTCTCAGAGTATATTAGATGCTAGAAATCCAAGGGGCGCTTGAGTAAGACTAAAGTGTGTGTGAGGTGTCGGGTGGGTATGGACCTGAAGAAATTGGACCCAATGGCTAGAAAAATGCGTAACCACGTAGACGCTTTTTATAAGGCTCTGGAAGAAAACGATGGGTTTTCTGCTAGAAGTCATATTAATGAGATTATGAAGTACGCAGATTATTTAAGTAATGATATAGAAAGTACTGTTATTAAAAACGAAAATACCAAAGGCGTTAATGATATTTATGCCGGTGGAGTACCTGTTATGAAGACAAAAGAAGGAAGACAAAGTGTGCATCAAAGTACAAGTAATGTACTTCCGGGAACTATTCGTACTAACTCATACGGTAATATGAAAAGAAGATTATCAAATAGAAATGTTTGAGGTGATTAAGTGAGCGAAGAGAGGGAAAATGTCGCTGAGCGTCTTATGGGCGCACTTATCAGTAAAATGGAAAGTATGGATGCAGGCTTACAGGTCCTTAAAGCCGAAAACCAAGAATTAAAAAGAATGATTGAAAACCCAACTTCTCTTTTAAGAAAAGCAGGATTCGTATCTGTTTCTACACAAAGACCAACTGATGTTATAGAAGATGGTTTTAGAGGAGATGTTGGTGATTTTATCCTTAAAGGAGAAGACGGTATGGACATTACTGTACCTAAAACTAATGAAGATTTCCATAATATGGAATGGTCAGATATTCATGCATTGGCTGAACAGGCCAAAGATTCAGGTGCAATAGGCAATCAAACAGGAATGGAGTGATTTTAATGAAACCGAGATATGAAGCAAGAAGTAGTGAAGTAGATAAATTGTTGAAAGAAGCAAAAGAGTTAGAAAAAAGACTGGAGAAATCTCAACCCGGATATGATTCTCAAAAGGAAGGAGTTACCGAAGGTAGTTCTCGATTTGAAATTCAACCGGCTAAGGTACCTAATGTATTCTATAATACGAATAATACACCTATAGAAACAGAAGACGTAAATAATAAAGGCTCTATTTCTGAAAATAGTGATGTGCTTGACAAGCCTACTCAGTTCCCTGATGCTTATGAAAACCAAATGAAGTACAGAATTAATGAATCAGGGGGCGAAGGTCCAACTATGACCGATTTAAAGAAGTCTGTAGACCGATTGTCCAGCCGCTCAATTTAGACGGCTGGTGATGGCAATGAGAGAAGGGCCTTTAGATACACTCGATAGAGCACGTAAGGTTTTTCTTTCGTCTATAAGTGACAGTATTGGTAAAGCAGACGCTGGTGCTGATTTTTATTATGCAGCATTAAGTGCAGAACGACGAGGTTATATTCTTAATGATGAAGATAATTCTCTTATTAAGATGTTTTTTTCTGTAATGAAACAAGAAGAAGGACCGCTGTCTTCTCAAACTTGGGATTTAGAAAGAGAAGCCGCACAAGTAGACCCTACTGTGTTCACATCTGGTGTGGATGAACAACAATTTATTAGTGTTTTACAAAACCAATCTGGACAGCAGTTAGTCGATAATCCTGCATATAACGAAGAAAGAGTAGTTCCGCCTCAAGCCGGTGAAGGACTTGCAGGTAGGCGTGTAGATATAGTAGATGGAAAAGAGGATGACCCTTATCGTACTCATCATTATTTTGCTAAATTTAATCCTATTGCTGAACGTATGCATCATATGGTAGCGGATTTTTATACTCCTTCTGAAGCAGGTATTGATTCTCAAAGTAAAATAGATGCTGATAAAGAGTTAGCATGGGAAAAGCATATGCAAGAAATTCCAGAAAAGAGTTTTTTGCTAGCGAGTTCTCATTATGGAAAATTAGATGGAGAACACGCTACTAACCATGGTTTATATGAACATGATTATTTAGGTTGGAAAAGTAATAATGATAATAGAATTAATGAAATTATTAACCGGTTGCATGAAAACGGCATTACAGACGATAAAGAAATAGAACATCAGTTAAGAAAATTACATTTAGAAGATAAAAAGAAAGAATGGAAAGACAATCTTGGCTTTTTAGATTATATGTTTGGCATGGAATGGCTGACCCCTAAGCAAAGAAATGAAGCATATCAGCATATGGCCAAACACGGTACTTCGAATTCAAATCAACCTTTGAGATTTAATACAGGTCAAGGTATAAATTGGATACCTAGATTTAAAAGAAATTTCCATCAAAGGTTCGCTGGTATGTATAATCATTGGACTCGTGCACCTCATCAACCGGGAGAGCCGGTTAAGAATAAAAGAATTGCATTACCAGAAAAAGGGGAACAAATAGGCACTCAAGATAACTTGTATACTTTAAGAGCCCATCAACCTTCTGGTGAACAATTTAATGCATTAGAAAGAGGATTGCATTTTATTGATGAGATGCAAAAGGGGGATTATGAAAGGCGCTTAGAACAAGGTGACGAAGATGCGACTTATATAGCATCAGGTGGTACTAAAGTTCCTTATATTGCAGAAAATGAGGATGGGGTACGTACAGTACAGTTTCATTCACCTCCAGATGGGGAAAAAAAGGGGCTTAAATATAATGCTTTAAAGTTATTACTTAATATAGACGGAGATGGTAAATTATTTGAAACAGGTAAACATGAATTTTATGAAAATTGGGATAAAGAAAAAAGCCCTTTTACTCAAGATGAAATAGATGAAATCTTACAAAGGCGTAAAGTTCTTGCTGCACAGAATAGTGGAGCAGGTAGAATAGCAAGAAATGAAAGTATTATGCATTTTGGTGGATTTGTTGACCCTGAACATTTTCCAGAGTATAGTAATGGAAGTCATGAAACTTTGTCTACTTATTGGCAACGTCCTTTTTTCCAAGGAGGTATGGGTAAACAGCCGAATGAATTGTTTAATTTAATTCATAATCATAGCCTTTTGCCTGATGACCTTTTTGAAGACATCTCTCCTAAAACTACTGATGAACTTGAAGCGGAAGAAAAGGAAGAGGAATTTGATTACGATAAAGATTTTGAAACAATAATGCAAGAAAGACAGACACAGTCAGAGCCTGCATCTGTAAAAGAAGAGGAAGAAGAGGAAGAAGAGGAAGAATATAAACCAAAAAGAAGTCTTATTTTTAGCAGAACAGGCGCTGGTATATATGCTAATCATGATTTTGATAAAGAAGGTAATGTACTTGATTCAAAGATGCAGACCATTATAGCGCCTTTTGGTCAACCTACTCATGAATTTACTAGAATGACTAAAAAGCAAGGAGACCAGTATACACATTATACTTTTGCAGATACTGGTGATATAAGTGATATGGAATCCAATTTAAATCCTCACGGTGTGTTTCATTCTGCTAGAGTTGCTGGAGCAAGTGGTAAAAGAAATATGGCTCGCCATATGGCTACTGCTGATGGTAAATATGCTAATGAATTATATACTGAATATGTAAAGTCGAGAGAAAAAGGAGATAATAAAAGAGCAGATGAAATGCGTGATTCATTAAGAGGGGAAAAGTCAGGTCATTTACCTGTAACTCATGCTTTTAATCACAGAGGTTCAGTATATGACCCTACTAGGTCTATGCATAAGAATGGGCATTATTATCACAACATAGGGCACATGCTTGGTTTTGCAAGTCCAAACCCTGTCATGTCTTTACAAGAATTTGGCCGCCCAGATACTCATTCTACGTTAGCCAATCCTGATGATTTAGAAGATTTAAAATATGTACCTGCTCCAGTAGAGAAAATTAAAGACAGAATAAGAAGTGTGCAAAAAGAAATTGAAGAAACTCCTGAAAGCCATGTAACTACTATGGGTAGATTACAAGCGGAATTAGAGAGTTTAGAAAGAGCAAAACTTTTACCAAGTGTATCTAATCCTATGTTAGAGCCGGTACAGCACGAAGCAACACGGATTGGTGGTATGCAGTCAAGGTGGAATCCACCGGGCACTGTTAGTTTAGTCGGCGCTCCAGAAGAAGGGGGGCCTTTAAGAACTGAAATTCAAGAACGCTTTGATAGTCTAAATGATTATCGTTCAATTTTACAATCTGAATTGGATTCAAAAGAAACAAATGAAAACAGAAAAAATGATTTAAGGTCTGAAATAGGTGAAATTGAAAATGAACTAAATAGATTAGAAAGACAAATGCCTGAGAAAAAACAAGGTATTTATTTTGGTGCAGGTCATGTACCGGAAATGTTTAGAGCAAAATTAAGTGCAGATTCTGACGCTATCTCAAAAGCAGGTGAACACTTGAAGAAGATGGTGGGGCCAGAAATACTTAATCGTTTATTCAGTCCTGATTTACCTTTGGATGTTTTAGAAGGGAATATTCGTATGTGGGCTGCAATGGCTAATGATTATTTACAAAAGGCCCCTCATGAATCTCACGGTATTACTACTTCTGCAAACAGAGCAGAAACTCAAAAGACAGAAATGATTGGTGCAGATACTGCTTATGATGTTAAGCAAACTGTGCACAATAATCCAGTGAAGTTCAATTTACAACATTTACAAGCACTTAATGAAGGTGAACAAGGAAAGCAGATGATTGCTGAATCATTAGGATTAGATATTAATAAACCTCATGTTCAGAGTACTATAGATAATTTATTTGGTGCAGAAAGTGAAATTACTAACGATTTACTTTCAAGAATTAACCAAGTTATTGCCGAAGGCGGTGACTTAAAACAGGTAGGTATACCTATGATGACAGTAGGTCAGTATATGAAAGCCAGCGGCATGGTTGATGAAGATATGAACTTTGATAATGAAATAGCGCTTTTGAAAACTAAAAGTCCTAATCGTAATGCAGAACTAACGAGACTTGTTTCTAATCTTAGTAATCAAATTCGCCCAGATGCAGGTATAGCAAAAAGAGGTATGGGGGAACTTAATGAGAAATTAGGATTTAAATTTCATTCAAGTTATAGTCCTGATAAAAGGATATTTGATAAACGTGGGCGAGACATTAGGAATGAAATTGAGGAAAGAGTAACTGATTTAAAAAATGAGATAGAGCAAACTAAATTAAATAACAAATCTACTTCAAAATTAGAAACTCAATTAGAAACATTAGAAAATGAATTAAAGCCTACTACTAAAATTACTAGAAGGGCTAAAGGTAAAAGGCAAGGTAATTTGAAAGAAGCCTTTAATACTCAACAGGTACTTGATTCTATTTTAATCAGTAATCCAGATATAGAGCCTGAAAAACATACAGGTGTAGAAACAGTAAATCCTAGTTTATACGAAACCCCTGTTGGTAAATTTGGTCCAGATACTCATACTGTTCAATCTCTATATAATTCCGGTGGATATAAACATGAATTTGGCGGCATTTATGAACCTACTTTTGATTATCATATCGATTCAAATGGTCAAGTTGAAATTACGATTATACCTAAAGGTAAAAAGCAACACTTGGTCCAGCCAATGGAAAATATATATCGTTTGTTTCCTGATTTGATAGATACTAATGGAAGCGGTTTTGCATCACCTAATTATGTTCACCATGATGGAAAAAGACGTTCTGATATTACCGGAGAGCGTAGAAGAATAGCGCCTCAATTTCTAGTAGATGAATTTGGACAAGCGCCTAATACAGATAAAGTGAGTGTAGTTAAATCAGAAATAGGCCTTGCTGATTTGACAAATCCCGACATTATTAGAAAAGAATTAGGTAAAGAAGTTCCGCTTCTTCAACCGATGCATCGTATATTTGAATTAGATGACCTTGAGCATCTTCGTGGATTTACAGGAGACTGGATAGTTTCTGTCATGCCAGAAGGAGAAAGAGGCTTTGTTAAGAAAGAAGATGATGAAGTATCAGCAAAGCCTTTCACATTATCTAAGGAAGATAAAGAGAATTTCAAAAAGGTCAGTAGTGAAAATTTCCATATAGACGTAATTAAATTAGAAGACGGTTACTATATTTTCGATGTTATAGAATTTGATGATAATGAAGTACATGATACAGTTTTAGATGATAGGATTAAAATTCTAAGGGGAGGTATGGAAGGAGTTGAGAACATACATGTCCCTAGTGCAAGTGATACTAGGCTTACTGATGATGCTGGTTTAGAATTAATTGTAGAAGATTTACAAAAGGAACATGATAAGTTACTTCTAAGAGACGCTAAGTCAGTTTACATGGTAGGAGAATTAAGACATCCTAAATGGGTAATGTTAAATCCGGGCAAAGACGTTGTACTTAGAGTATTAGAAAGAAGAGGCAATGGACCTTATACCTATAGATTAGGTACTGGTCCTATTACTCAAGAAGATAGTCTCGGTGATAGAGCAGTTGAATCTGGAGGAGAAACTTACATGGATGTAGGTGCGGCTTTTGACAGTTCTGAAAAATTCAACGAAGGTGACCACGTAAGAGTTAATGTCGCTAATGTCGGTGAGATGGAAACTATTGAAGGTCAGAAAATATACACAGTAAGTGGCTCAGATATTAAAGAAGAAGCAGAAGGAGAAGGTTTAGTTAGTCAAGAGACTTTAGGAATATTGGCTAAATCTGATTCTGACCAGTGGCTATGTGAAGTTACTAGGGCTACTAGTGGTTTAAGAATAACTATGCCTCAAGGTGATGTAGTTTACAAATGCACTCAATCAGGTAGACTTTGGACAGTACATAGTCCGCTAGCCTCTTCTTCTTATCTCATCCGTTTGTCTGAGAGTCAGAGACAATATTGGAGTCCAGTTGCAGGTGCTTTGCTTAAGGCTGATTTAGAAATCAAAGAAGAAGTTCATGAAACAGAAGAAGAAGGTGAGCCTTTAATTAAACCTAAGAAAATAAAAGATACTAATTGGTGGGATGAAGAAAAGAAAAAAGTTCTTGTTAAAGGATTATTATTAGTTGAAAAGTTACTCAAGAGCGGGGCTGGTGCAGTTGGCCAGTCCAGTACAGGGACAATGGGATTAGGTATAGGTTACGCTACGCCTATAGAATCACCCACTGGTCCGACGAATCTTCATGATGAGAAAACAATGCCTGACTTTGATAACCGCAAACGGCCCGGAGAGGACTCTACTATAGAGCCAGAAACCGAAGAGGAAGAGCCTTCTAAGCACATTGTAATCCCTACAGAAGAAGGTGTCTTAGAAGTAACAGATGACTCTGCGGTTTTCCATACTTGATTATATAGTATGGTTATCGTCTATAGAGCAATGTCAACAACAGCAGTGCTAAGAACTAGCCCCGTTCAACATATGGGAAGTATTAGTATAGTTAAGGCTGACAATGATTTAGTTATTGCAGGATATGCATCTGTAGAGATGGTCGATAAGCAAGGAGATTTGATTACTAGAAGCGCATTAAAAAACGCATTTGATGGCTTTATGAAAGCAGACGGGTTCCGTAATGTACAACTCGCACACTCCAACATACAAGTTGGTAGTGTAATACCAAAATACACCGACTCTGATGGTCGTGTATGGAAATCCGGTGTCGATGATGCTGGTATGTTTGTCGTTATTAAATTAAGAGACGACATAGAAAAGGCTCGTGAAGTAGCCAATGAGATTCGCAAAGGTGCCCTACGTGGCTTTAGTATTGGAGGACAAGCATTCAAAAGAATGCGAAAGAGTGATGCCGAACACGGTGATTACACAGAAATTTCCAAACTAGAACTGCATGAGGTTACTATTTGCGAAAAAGGGATTAATCCCGAAGCAACATTCCGAATATTAAAGGAGGATACAAATATGACAAATGAAGACAACGTATTAGGAGATTTGTCGGCTACTTTAGATAGACTAAATGGTCGACTAGATGCTATGGAAAAGGGCGAACTGCCTCCTTTCATGCAAGATAAAGAAGAAGACAAGGCTCCAAAAGAAGAAAAAGAAGAAAATGGAGATGATGAAGAAATGGACGAAGAAAAGAAAGCATATACTGAAGATATGGCTAAGGGAGAATACTCTGACGTTATATCAAGTGAGTATTTGAACTGGATGGAAAACACATTAAAATCACAAGGTGTTGACATTGCAGGTGCAAGAACTCACTTCGATGACGTTAACAAGGCTAATCTTGGAAGTACACCTGAACAGTTCCCTGTGGAACAAGCGTCAGGTCAGACTAAAAACCGTGAACAAGAAGGTGGAAACCCATCAACTGGTGCTGTAGGAAAAGTAAACAGTGGAAAAGTAGCAAAAGGTTACTTAAGTCCAGATAACGTAAGCGCTTCTGATTTAGAATCGGCTTATGAAGTTTACAAAGCAGCGGCACTTGAAGAAAAGTTCAAGGAAAACTTAGGAACAGTTTTTGCTGACAGACTAGCAAAGGAAATGAGTGCAGAATCAGAGGCTCGTGCAGCAGCAGAATTTGATGCTCGTACTCCACTTGCTAACATTGAAAAGGCACTTTCTGACCTAAGTGAAAGAATTGATAATATCAATGTAGCACCGGCAGAGACAATTAAGAAAGCAAGCGACGCTTCTAGTGTAGAAATACCAACAACAGAAGAACTTGCTACTATGTCTTGGGACGAAGTACACAACCTTGCAGGGAGTGTGTGGAATTAAATTCCAATAATAAAATGGAGATGATTAAAAATGGCAAGAAGTTATATGAGAACAGTAAATGACATGGAGCGTTATTATTATGGTGCTGGCCAAAGTATGGGATATTCATACACTGGCTCTGAACTATTAAAAGCAGACGCACCAATGTTGAGCACAACAGCAGGTACATACCAAGCAATTTATGGTAGAAAAGTATGGAGTCAATTGAATCAAGAATTCAACGCTTTCAGTATTCTACCTAAGAAACCTTGGGACAGAAGTGGATGGAGAGTAGTAACAGCAAAACCTTCAACAACAGTTGGTGGCGGTATTGCAGAAAACGGTACATTACCAGATACTACAAAACCAACCTTCCAACATGTAGCAGCAAAACCAAAAACAATTGCACACTCTTTTGACATGTCAGAAGTAGCAATTTTCCTAAATGATAAGGATGACGGTTTGGGCGACATAAGAAGTGTATTAAAAGAAGAAATGGGTAAACATCACGCAGAACACATTAATCAAATGTTAACAACTGATGTAGATACACCAGCAGGTAACGATTTAGAATCAATTGACAGAGTTACAGCAGCATACGATAATGATGCAAATTCTTTAATTGGAATGGTAAATGGTCACGATGACTTAAGCGCTGATGCTGACTTAGATATATACAGCATTGATAGAAGTGCAAACACTTGGGCAAATGGAGAAATGAGTAACAATGTAGTAAGTAACACAAGTACTGACAGAACACTTACATTGGATATTCTTGATGAAATGTTCCAAAAGGTCTGGATACGTGGTGGAAATCCAAAAGTTATACTAACTGGATATGACACATTAATGAGGATACAACAACTTCTACAATCTCAACAAAGATTCATGGAAGAAAAACGTGTTGTACCTACTTACAATGGTGTAAAAGGTGTACCCGGTGTAGAGGCAGGATTCATTGTAGCAACTTACAATGGTGTCCCAATCATTCCTTCCAAGGATGTAGCATCAGATAGCATTAGTAGAATTTACATGCTAGACACTGATTACTTATACTACAGTACTGCAAAACCAACTCAATACTTTGAGTCTGGAATTGAAACTGGAGACCCATTCGCAATTAATAGACTAGGTCAAGAAGGTCTATACAGAACAATGGGAGAAATTTGGTGTACTTTCTTTAGGGGGCAAGGACAAATCCGTGCTCTTAAATGAGAACAAGGAGAAAAAAAAATATAATGGAGATGAAAAAATATGGCAGCAACAACACACAGAGGAATAACTTACACAACAAGTGGAAGTGCAACAATAGCATGTGACTTAGATTTACCCCTAGCAGCAGGTGTAGACCAAGACGATACAACATGGATATCGGCTTATCCCGGAGCCTTGACTGATTTTTCAGCAAGACAAACTGATGGGACAAACAGAATGCAACCTAGATTAGTTTGTTTATCAGTCGGAGCATTAGCAGAAGCAGAAACCATCACACTAAGTGGTGGAGCAAATGTTATCCTATCATGTATTGCACAAGGAACTGACGCTACTGCAAATCTTGGCGTGACTTTCAGCGGTCTTGTTATGACAGCAGATTGTGAAGCAACTACTGACGGAACTACCAACGATACCAGCAACGCAATCATTTGGGTACTAGTGGCTTAAGGTGATTTAATTGCCTACGGTTACTTTCAAAGGACCTGCTGGATTTCGTCGTAGAAATGACTTATCCGGTCAGTGGTTTAGAGGAGAACCTGTAGAAGTATCACAAGAGTGGTTAAACGAATACAGGAACAGACTCCCTTCTGAATACTTTAGTATAAAAGATGACGAAGGAGAAACTATAGACTTTGGTAACGATGGAATACCAGATAGCGGATGGACTAAAAAGGATATCAGTAAATGGTTAAAAGAAAAGGGTGCGACTTTTAGTGGATATTCTACCAAGAGCAAATTACTTGACTTGGTAGAATCCACTTTAAATCCCCCCGTTGTAGAAGAGGTAATTGAAGAAATTACCGAAGAGACTATAATTAAGGATGGAGTGGGCGATACACTAGCAACAAATGGAGATGAATAAATATGGCATTTAGCAGTACACAAGATAGCAGAACACACGTAATGGGAGACCTATTAATGGTTTCTGGAGACTGGAACGCAGCAAGTGTTGCGACAGGCACAATAGTAACTGGCCTGTCTAATATAATTGCTTGCGGAGTAATGGGCGACACTTTTGGTGACATCACTGGTGGTGGAGTAGATGGAGCATTCGCTATAGTAGCGGACGCTGCACCCGGCTCAATTGTAATAGATTGCGTAGCAAGTAATACTGGTTCTTGGTGGGCAATAGGTAAACGCTGATTAAGGCGGTGACCTAGTTGGCACAAATAACGACAATAAGATTTGCAGGACCGGGGCCTTATGGCACCAGTGTGTTTATTAATAACGCAGCAGGTTATGCACCAAGTACTACTAGTGCACTTACTGTAGATGACACTTTGAAAGGTTCAATAGATGTGCGTCAAGCAATTGCGGTAAGTATGGATGTTTATGCGAAAAATACATCAGTAGTAGGTAGTCCAATACAAAAACTTGGAACTGCAACAGCAGTCGGTGGTGCTACGTCGATTACATTTAACGACGGGATAGGTCTTAGATTTGGAGTAAATGATAATCAAGAACTTTATGTGGCCGACCCTAGTTTCTTAGCGTTTGGTTTAGCAACAATGAATGGTTTTACTTCGGCAGAAGGAGAAACAGTAGATGTTTGTTGGAGTCCACGTAATGAGATTTGTTACACTTTCTTTATCAGTAGTTGAGGAATGTAAATGGAAAGTCACAATAACCTTGGACTTAAAGAAATCGAAAGATTCCAAAAACGTGGAATACGACTTAATGAATCTTATGGTGCTTCTTTAAGGACTGATGAAGATAATCCTTTATCTGGATTCGCTTTAAAGCAAAAAAATCGTAATAAAAACACAGGAGATGTATTGAATATAGGTTCAGGCACTCGTTGTAAACATTGCGGTATGCTTTACTTTTGTTGGGTCGATAAATGTCGTACTTGTGGTAGACAAGTTGAGTTTAATTTAGGTAAAAGAAGAGAAGATTAAACGACAGAGTTATGGAAGGTATAGTACTTGGCTCAGGTGAGGAGGATGGAATATGCCAGTAGTGTTTTCACCCGGAGAGCCTGAAACTCGTCCTCTTAATCCAGATTCTATAGTTTACACGACTGCTCAAAAAGTAGCAGATATTCTTGGTATTGGTCCGGGAGAAGCCGTAGCAGTTAGTGCAGATTCAGAAGCAGATAGAGTTTATGTTACAGGTGCAGATTATAGAGCACACGGGTTTGCTGTTGGAGATACAATTTTAATTTACAGTGATGCTCAAGCATTAGGTATAGAGAAAGAAATCACAGCAGTTACTGAGGGCGGCTCTAATGGAGTTGCTTTGTACTTTACAGGTTCATTTTCTACATCAGATTATCAATCGGCGGATAATACCTATGTTCAAAATCAATCATCATTCACTAACGGTAAAACTCGTGGAATGAAGAGGAGCGTCGTTGAAACAAGAATTAAAGAAGTCCAAGACCGTATTGATAATATTACACATAATGCTTGGAGGCCTTATCTAGTCTCAGCAGAATACCTAAATTTCGATACTTACAAACCTTATCGAAGGCGATATTATACTGATTATGTAGGTACTGTTCCTTTGTTGTTCAGAAATATTCAACAGATTTTGAGGTTAGAAGTATGGCAAGGTGATGATTATCGAGAACTCGCTGGAGCAGAGGCTAGAGTAGAGGTTGTAGATGAGTCTGCTTTAGAAAATGTTGCTAGTGGTGTTTTGATTAATAACGGTGGTGGTTATAGTGCAAGTCACACTAGTGCTATGACAGTGGATGGAGTAGATGCTACTACTAAGTTTGCTGTAGGCGATTTTGTGTATAACAGTGCTGGTACTAAGTTAGGTACAGTTACTGCTGTAGGTAGTACAAGTGTTACAATCGGTGCAGGTATTGCAGCAACGGTTGCTAACGATGCTGAGTTGTATGTTGCAGGTGGGCACCTTTACATTGGTTTAACAAATGGTAGTTATGTCGAGTTAGCACAAGGACCGGGTACATCTCAATGGGATGCTAGATTTGATAATGTAAGTGCAGCGCAAAGTTTGGCTGATTTATTTAATAAAGAAGATAGAGTGAGTAAATCTAGTATAGATTTTTCTCCAAGTTTTACTTTAGCAGGTAGTACTTCTAATGTAGCGATTCATGATGAAGTATTAGCAACTGCTAATTCAGATTATGGTAATGGTAAGATTAAATTAACAAGTATGCGTCAAACAAAAGGAGGGCAAAATGTTAGTATTGCTTCTACTAATATAAGTGATATATCTATTTCAGATGTTACGGAAGCCACTACTACTTCTTCATCAGTATCTAGTGATGTGGTCACAGTCACATCGACTTCTGGTTTCGCTAGTGGAGGCATGTTAATGGTAGGTAGTGGTTCTTCTGTCGCCGTATTGAGTTATACAGGTAAAACAGATACTACCTTTACAGGTTGTGCCAATGTGATAGGTACACCGTTGACTACTTTGAATACAGGTGGTACAACTGTTTTCCAATATTTGTTTAAATCTGATATAGGCGCTTACTCTGATGCAGGTGGTGACCAAGCAAGGCTCAAAGATTGGTGGCTTGACCATGAGATGGGCATTATTTACTTCAACAACTCGTATCCTTTCTTTGAATGGAACGCAGTTAAGGCTTCTTATATTTATGGAGAAAGATATGTAGAGAAGGCTATAGAAGAGGCTGCAACTAAAATGGTTGCTGCGGATTTACTTATGTCTGATGATAGAAGCGTTTTAATTCCAGAAGGTTCTCAAAATGTTGACCTTGGTTCTAAGATACAACTTTATCGAAAGGAAGCCGCAGATATTTTGAGTCGCTACAAAGAAGTGGTGGTGTTCTCTTAATGACGGCTACTTGGAAAGAGCCTTTAGAAGCGGTTGTAGACTTGTTAAAGGCTAATTATGATGCTGGTGCTGCAACTGGTTGGAATAGGGCCAATAGTGACAACATTAAACCAATTGTTCTTGATATTGCTAGTGAAGGGCCAGAGCGTGGTAAGCGTTTAGATTTACAACGCAGTGATTATATATTATGTTATGAAACAGCACATAATGAAGAAGTTCCTGATTTACTATATAATTTTGTTACAACTAGATGTAATGTTACTATAGATATGAGAACATCAAAAGGACGCTCTCGATTAAGAAAAATGGAAAATGAAATGAGGAGGATTATACATGTCTCAAGAAAAGGTGATGGTGCTAACTTTGACCGTATGATTGTTAAAACTCGTACTGATTTAAGTGATAGAACTAAGAAAATATTTAGACATACTTTTCAAATAGAAGTAGTAATCCTAGCGGAGTTGATACCATGAGTGGGTTTGGAGCATATTACAAAGGTGATGTCTCAGAGGTCACTATGGGTCACGAAACAGGTCTGCTGATAGAGCACAATTATCCTCGTACTTGGAGAGCAATTTATGATGCAACTAATCCTGATTATACTCAGATTGAATTTAGAGGAACGGCTGCTCAAGGTAACGCTAGTTTATTTGAAAACGCTTTACCTATTCTTAAAGTACCATTAGGTATGTTAATTGGTCAGAAACTAACTTTTCATTCGACTGCTTCTGGAACTAATAATTTCGCTAGTTATTACAATAGCGCTTTGAAAAGCAGAGTTTATACTATAATAGACCATTTAGTTCAAAATAATACCGAAAGTACTCCAAGGCTTTCTACTGTGATTAGGATAGCACCTGCTTTGGATATAGGTTCTAATCTTGATAGTGCTGCTGGTGATGGAATTTATATTCATGCTACTGGTTTACCTACAATTAAGGGTGATGCTAATTTTGCTATGGCTACAGCCGCCAGCGGTTCTAAAGAAACAACTTATGCTGACCAGTTTATTGGCTTGGCTTCATTTATGACATTACCTGATACTAAGGTTGATTTACATAGTTATCATGTAGTCGGATTAGGAAGACAAGTAGCGGTTCAACAAACTGGCAAAGTCCATCATATGGGAGGCTCTCTTGAAATGCCTTTGCATAGTCCTAAGTGGCTATACTATAGTTTGGGTCGAGAGGTAGTAAGTAAAGATAATTGCGGCACTCTTTCTCATGGTACCGGTAGTGGAGAACAACCTACTATATATGCTAATATTGAACCGGGGCAAGGTTATATCGACTTGGCTAGTGCTCAAAGTGCTAGTGTTAGATTTGGCTCTAGCACTGACGCTGCTGTAGGTGATTATATTTTATTAAAAGACACTACAAGAGTACCTACTACTACTTATAAAACTCCTCAATTAAGCACTGATAAATGGTGGCCTTATGAAGCATCTGGTTCTGCTTTAACTAACGACGCTCAACATTTTGAATGGACAGAGAGCAGTGAATGTAGAAGAATTGCCGCAATACAATATATCAAAGATTTAGGTGCTGGTACTTATCGTTATATTTACAGACTCTACATTGATGACCCTTGGCAGTTTGAACACACTACATCTGACACCGTAGAGTTAAGACATTATCATGATGGAGAAACAAATGGAAGCCCTCATATAAATAGTACAAAGACTATAGATAGTCCAGTTAGAAGACTTATCTTTTCTGCTGAAACTATACCTAGTTTTTGTATAGAGCATAGTGTTAGAACAAGGGACTTAGGTTCTTATAATGCATCTTCTGAATCAACTGTAGTACCGGGTGCCACAGGCGATACTAAACAACTTACTCGTGTATTCAAAGGGTGCAAAATAGTTGAATGGGAATTGTCAAGTACAGTCGATGCTGAATTAAAATACCGTGCTGTATTTGACGCTTTATCTTGCTATACAGATACCGGAAGATTAGAATCTGCCAATAAAGGTGACCGTTATACTGCTCATCGTATGTTTCAAAATACTGCTACAACTCTTAAAGAAAGGAAATCTAGTGGAATTGCATCAGGTTCAGAAAAGCCATTTATGTTCTATAATGGTACTATATCTGCGTTTGACCAAAATATAGCATTCATTAGTGCATTCGAATTAAGAGGAAAAACTGGTGTAGAATTATTTCACACTATCCAAAGTAACCCTATTGCTGAATCTGTGGATTCTGCTACTAACATAAGTTTGAAACAAGTACCTTATGGCGGTACACGTAACGCTGCGATTATAAGAGAAGGTCGTGAAGAATTTGAAATGGAAATAACACTTGCCATCGAAGATGCTAATCTGTTTCATGAACTTAGAAGTCATGTGGAGCGCAGCGGTACAGTTGGCTCTACAGGGGGAACTATCATGCTTCACTTTACCAAG
>CEQB01050621.1_pt1 | contig 20802 bp, 11 predicted proteins | sample 530581 | NCBI WGS metagenome assembly CEQB01 (sample SAMEA2620588, study PRJEB7988) | marine metagenome | biome: marine biome (ENVO:00000447); feature: deep chlorophyll maximum layer (ENVO:xxxxxxxx); material: "saline water (ENVO:00002010), including plankton (ENVO:xxxxxxxx)" | depth 75 m
CTGCAACCCATGGATCGGGTTCATCCACATATACAGACGCCGGCGGAAGTACCACTTCGACATCTGCGACTGGCTCTTATATGAGCGGGTCGACCCCGGGAACCACTACCACAACGCCGGGCGGGACTACATACGAAGACACAGACAGCACAACTATGCACTCAACCAGTGGTTCGCACTATAGTGGCTCAACGCCGGAAAGCGGCTCTGCCGGCAGCACAACGATTACAGATGGCACAGTTGAGGTAACTGGATCCGTCACAATTTCTGGCTCAAGCCCCGCCTTAACAATTATGGCCGGCGAACTAATAGTTAGTGGCTCATCGATACTTGGCTCAACCATCGACCACACAACCACTATAGGCAGCCACCTTACAGCATCCTATGGATTGGTTGCGCCAACACACGGAATTAGCGGAGCATATGTTACAGCCTATGATGGTCGTTTCCCGGGTCACGTGTCATCATCTCTTTATAAAGGCTCGATGGTCTCTGCTAGCTTGTTAGTGACAGGTGGAGAAGTTAAAGCACACCGCGGTACATTCGGCTTGATGGTTACTGAGTTTCTTACGATGTCAAAGGGCGCCCTTGTTGAGGATGATGACAAAGTCCACTTTGGCACAGATCAAGAATCACACATCAGGTACGATGAGGCCGGCCAAGATTTCCTAACAATTTCAGGCTCAGATGCAGGTGGCCTTGTTCTAAGCGGTTCTAGCTTGGTAATCGACACTGACACCGTGGAAAGCGGTTCCCGCGCCGGCGGCGGAAGCTACTTGGCTATGACAACAACTGGTAAAATTGTGTTGTCGACTCCAGATGGCGGCGGCGGCGGTTCCGCTAGAAGCGTTTCGGGTGATGACGACGATGGCGTTATAACTTGGAAAACATCTGATAACACTTTTACTGTTGAGGGCAATCTTACTTTTGACGGTAACACACTTACCGTCGGCGGTCTGGGCGTTGTAACCGGTAGTCAGTTAATGGCGTATGGCATAACCGGATCGCTAGCGACAATTCAAGAGATTACTGGTGGCTGGGCTGATATGCATAAGTTTGCCGGCGACAAGGTCGAAGTTGGCACTCACGTTTCATCTTCGCTTCTGTATGGTACAACATTGTCTGCGTCAACTCTTGTAAGTGGCGGTTTGCATATGGGCCATACCGGCAAATTTGATATTCTGTCAGCATCGACGGTGTATGCTCACGCCTTCTCCCCATCGACCGTATCAGCATCTACAGAAATAACCGGCGGCGCCGTCTCGGCATTTGGAATTACTGGAACACTCGGAACATTCAGTGGCGTCGTCAGTGCATCTTCTTACGAAGGTTTTGCTGTGCGAACCACACACGGAGAACACGCTGGTACAGTCTCTGCATCAGTATTCATAGGATCGAATGTATCAGCCTCAACAGAAATCACCGGTGGTTGGCACAGAGGACACACTGGCAAATTTGATATTCTGTCAGCATCGACGATACATGCTCATGTCTTCTCTCCATCGACTATCTCCGCCTCGCTATATTTAACTGGTGGTCATGTTTATGCATACGGTATAACCGGCTCAAAAGCGACAATTACAAGCATCAGTGCTACGGAAGTCACATCATCTGTATTGTTGGGATATTCGCATACTGGCGACGAATTAATTGCACACAGCCATGTATCAGCGGCTCTATTCTTAACCGGTGGGCACGTCTATGCTTACGGCGTTACCGCTTCATTGGGAACATTCAGCGGCGTCGTCAGTGCGTCTTCTTATGAGGGTTTTGCCGTACGAACTACTCATGGCGAACATGCTGGCACAGTTTCTGCATCAGTATTCATAGGATCGAATGTATCAGCTTCTACGGAAATCACCGGTGGTTGGCATAGGGGACACACCGGCAAATTTGACATTCTGTCAGCATCGACGGTGCATGCTCACGTCTTCTCCCCATCGACCGTATCAGCATCTATAGAAATAACTGGTGGCGCAGTCTCCGCTTACGGAATTACTGGTACGCTGGGCACATTCAGTGGCGTTGTCAGTGCATCTTCTTATGAAGGTTTTGCTGTACGAACCACACACGGAGAACATGCCGGCACAGTCTCCGCATCAGTATTCATAGGATCGAACGTGTCAGCTTCTACGGAAATCACCGGTGGTTGGCATAGAGGATTCAAATTTGAAGGACCCAAGGGTGAATTTGCAACACATGTTTCGTCTTCACTGTTGTTTGGTACAACATTGTCTGCCTCCACTATTGTAAGCGGTGGTTTGCACATGGGACACACTGGCAAATTTGATATTCTGTCAGCATCAACCATGTACGCTCATGTTTGGGCGCCTACGACCGTATCAGCATCTACAGAAATAACTGGTGGCGCAGTCTCCGCTTACGGAGTCACTGGTACACTTGGAACATTCTTTGGACTGCTCTCGGCATCCTCTGTGCACGGCTTCTCTCATGTTGGAGGTGAGGCTACATATACCGGATTCGTCGAAGCCGGCACTTATATGAGCGCATCTACTCACTTTACAGGTGGTCACGTATATGCTTACGGAGTCACTGGTACACTTGGAACGTTCTTCGGTCTTCTTTCAGCATCCTCTGTGCATGCCTTCTCTCACATTGGAGGCGAAGCGGTATACACAGGTTTCGTTGAAGCTGGAACCCACATGAGCGCATCTACTCACTTTACAGGTGGTCACGTATACGGATACGGCTTAACAGGTTCACAGGCAACTTTGACACATGCAGCAACATCGCCGCCAACATATGCGTCATCGCAATTAAGACTAAACTATGATGATGCTAATTTTGCTTTTGTCGGAGTTGACTCAATTGGAAGCCTTTCAATTGAATCCACAGCGATGTCGTCTCGCCAAAAGGGTGTTGACGCACTCCCTGCAAACAAATCGCATGGAGAAATAGTGTTCTTCGGAACAGAGGACTCCAACGATACTCTGGCCATAGGAAAGCTTATGTATCTTGCAACGGGTGGGATCTGGAAGCACGCTGACGCTGACGCGGTAGCATCATGTGGTGGTGTCATGCTTGGCATTGCACTGGGCACTGGGATATCAGATGGATTATTGGTCAATGGTTACGCAAACATATCGGGCACACTGACGGCATCGCCGGTGTATAAATTAACCCACGGATCAGCACTTTATGTATCTACGACGCCGGGAGAGATGACCCAAACACAGCCCACAGCAAGCGGGGATGTATCGCGAGTGATCGGTTATGCAGTAAGCTCTTCTACTGGTAAGACGATATATTTTAATCCAAGTGGTGATTGGGTTGAGCAGTGATAATTGCTAAACAAATGCTCATCCCCATGCGTCGAATTAAAAACGTCTTTTATGTCAATTAGTTACTATTTATTTTTGAAATATAATTAAATTTTGGAGAATTTTATATGTCATCGATGCTCGACCAAGCAATTATAGACGCCACTGCCCTAAAAGAGGCGGCTCTTAAAAACGCAGAAAACGCAATTGTTGAAAAATATTCCAGCGAGGTTAAGCAAACGCTTGACAAACTGCTTGAACAAGACGCACCTCTTGCAATGGATCCTTTGGGAATGGATGCGGGCCCGGAGCCCATGGACGATCCTGCACCAGACACTCCGCTTGCTGCACTTGATGGAGACAAAGCATGTCCATGCCCCGATGAAGATGAACAAATTGAATTGGATATTGATCTTTCGGCGCTTTCCAAGGCTGCAGCAGACCTAACAACATCCGACATGGGATCTGCAGAGGACCAAGAAGCCGTTTTACAACAAGTTGCCGAGTCCGAAGATTTTGAAATTTCAGACGATGTTATCGTCGAATTATTATCCGAGGATGAGTCCGAAGAACAAGAGATTGATGATTCAGAAGTTATTGAAGAAGAAGAGGAAGAATTGCTCGATGAAGATGAGGAATTAGAATACTCTTTTGAAGATGAATTAGTAGATAAGATTTATGAAAAATTGACGGTTGATTTAAAACCGGCATTATCTGGCTGGGCTGGACGCCCGGCTGAGCACATTGAAGCTGAAATGGAAAGAGAGTTAGCACGCCGACGCGACGATGAAGTCGAAGAAGACGTAAAGGCTCTCAAAAAGGCTGTAGAAGAATTGATGGAAGAGAACAACTCTCTTAAAGATCAAAATGAAAAGTTTTCATCCGCAGTGGTTGCGCTGAAAGATAAACTCGACGAAGTTAATCTTTCAAATGCAAGATTGCTGTATACGAACCGAATACTCAGTAGCGCCTCCTTGAATGAGCGACAAAAAAGTAAAATTGTCGAAGCTATTTCAAATGCAGGTTCAGTTGAAGAAGCGAAGGTATTATGTGAAACCCTTCAAAGCACAGTGGGTAGTACGAAAGAGAAACGTACTCCAAAATCATTGAGCGAAGCAATCGCACGACCCTCCGCAATTATAAGGGGTTCTCGTAAAGAGGAGCCCTCAGACGATCCGCTGTCGGAACGTTTGAAAAGACTAGCTGGAATAAAATAATAATTATTTAAGGAGGTAATTTAAAATGTCTAGTATCGTAGAAAGATTGACCGAGGGCATGGTCAATCGTGATATGAAAAAAGAAGGTCACGCACTTCTCAAGAAGTGGGAAAAAACTGGTCTTCTTGAAGGACTGCAAGATGAGCGTAAGCGCCAAAGCATGGCTCGACTTTTAGAAAATCAAGCGAAGGAACTGCTTCGTGAGGTTTCAACAATGTCGGGTGGTGATGTTGAGGGCTTTGCTGCTGTTGCATTCCCAATTGTCCGCCGAGTATTCGCAGGTTTAATCGCGAATGATTTAGTATCCGTGCAGCCAATGAGCTTGCCATCGGGTCTGATCTTCTTCCTTGACTTTACTGTTTCAAACACCATTGGTGAGGGTACCAGTACAAACGGAAGATTATCATATGAGAAGAATGAGTCCATTTATGGTCAAGGAGTCGTTGGTCAAGAGATCACCGGCGGTGTGTCCATGACGCTCGACGATGCTGAGGATGGGCCTTGGAACCTTAACAACGGTTACTCGTCCACCACGGCTTCTCTGTCGAATGTGACACTCGACTTCCACACCAGTGGTACTTATGGTACCGGTGATGAGGGACTCGATAAGATTCTTCGTTGGGATCTTGACCTTACTTCTGGTTCTACCAGAGTTACGGTTCTTAAGTGCCCAGTTGGTAGATTGACAAGCTCTAATGGTAACGTTCTGGATGGATCCCCAGGTAATCTTCAAGCAATTACGCTTTATGATACCAATCTCGGAACATTCAGTAAGGGTCACCAAGTGCGTCGACTGACTCAGTTCTCTGGTTCAGCACAATCACACATCTTGCTTGTTGTCGCTTCGACTGGTTCTGAAGGTTCAACGACCCAGCATGATATTACCAACTATGTCACTGGTAACACTCTTGAGGTTACTTTCCCAATTATCGATAAACTCCAAAGTGCTACGGCCGTTGGTTCTGTTATCGGTGCAACTGATTGGGCCCTTGAAAATGAGGGTAACATCCCAGAGATCGACATTCAGGTTGGCTCAATCGCCGTGACGGCGCAGACCAAGAAGCTGAAGGCCAAGTGGACTCCGGAATTAGGACAAGATCTTAATGCCTACCACAACCTTGACGCTGAGGTCGAGCTTACTCAGATCCTTTCTGAGCAAATTGCTCTTGAGATTGATCGTGAAATTCTTGCCGATCTCGTTAATGGCGCTAAGGCTGGTAAGTACTACTGGTCGCGTTCACCCGGTATGTTCCTGAACCGCACATCCGGTGAAGAAGTTGGTGCAGCATCTGCCGCCCCTGACTTCACTGGTACTGTCAGTGAGTGGTATGAGACTCTTGTTGAGACCATTAATGACGTGTCGGCTCAGATCCATCGCAAGACCTTAAGAGGTGGTGCTAACTTCATCGTTTGTAGCCCTGAAGTTGCTGCTATTCTTGAGTTCACTGCTGGATTCCGTGCCAATGTCACTGTTGACGGCGAAACTGGAACAGTCGGTGCTGTTAAGACTGGAAACCTTTCTAAGAAGTGGGACGTCTATGTCGATCCATACTTCTTGCGAAGTGTAATTCTTGTCGGCCGCAAGGGAGGAAGCTTCCTCGAAAGCGGATATGTGTACGCACCGTACGTACCACTGCAAACTACACCTACAATCTTCGGACCAGAAGATTTCGTGCCCCGTAAGGGAGTCATGACTCGCTATGCGAAGAAGATGGTCCGACCTGATATGTACGGTCTGGTTATCGTTCGCGGTATGCTCGGAGAGTCCGGCGCAACTAGCTAATCGATAGCGTAGTCTAATAAAAAAAGCCCCTGCTTTGAAAAAAGCAGGGGCTTTTTGTGTATCTGAGGCTATGTATAAGCAGAGGGCACATCATTAATAAGTGTTCAAGTGGATACTTGAGGTGTATACCTCTATATAAACACGTTATAAATTATTAAAATAAGGAGAAATATATAATGGGAAAAAGAATAGGCTTGTTGAGAACACAAGCATTATTAGAGAACTTAAAAAGAGAGATTAATCTAGAAAACACTACGTTTGCTAGAAAAGACAATGTAATATTCAGATGGAACTATATCGATTGTCAGACGCCAATCATTTCAAACCTTGCCGGCAACGGCGGCGCGGATGGTGTTATGGCTGCTGGTGATAAATTTAGTGCGATTTTCCCCGGACCAAATGTCGGGGACATGTATCCTGTGCAAGCATGTTGTATCGGCGCTCACACCGTCGCAGCCGCCGGCTTCAAAGTCGAAGGCACCGTTGTGGCGACCGACACGAACAACACAGCAGCAGGCTTAAACCTTCAAGGTGATGCAGCCACTGCTGATAACACTGGACTTGAAATGATTCTCGGTGGAACAGAAATGGGTGGAGCCTCGGCTTGTACAATTGGTACCCATTCAATGACCATTGACGCAACTTTTTACAGCGAAGACTACACCGACGCTGATGCTGTCACAATTGGATTTAGGAAGGTGCAAGCTTTCCAAACCGGCCATGGTGCTGCTCTTGCCGCTGCTTCTGGTGATCCTTTGTACACTGATTTTGTGGCATTTGGTGTCCAGTCAGCTGATGATGTTCAAATTGCATCAGACATTAATGACGGTGGTTCCGGCACTTATACAGATACAACCCAAGCGACTGCTGCTAGCAAGAACCATAGGTTTAAAATTTCTGTAACAAAGGCTGGTGTTGTGACATATCAACATGTTGGCGCCCAAGTGATGGATAGCGGAACTTTGGCCGCTCCAACCACTACTGCTGCCTACACCTTTGATTCTGGCGATGTTGTCGTTCCCTATCTGATTATTCAGAGAGTCAATGCGGACTCGCAAACCCTGTTGAAGAGTATCACAGTGACTCGCGTAGGCGGCCCTGCTTCATATGTTGGCGCCCCCTCCTGATTTGAGCTTCACATAAGTCTCTTTCAAATTCCCTTCTTCGGAAGGGGCCCCCTTCTTCGGAAGGGGGTTTTTCTTTCTCAAAACCAAACGAATCTTCAAAAAACACAACTCCAGAATTTTTTTCGCCGCCAATTTTTTGAGATTTTCATTTTTAAGTATCTTAAAACTACTTAGTACAGGAGGCGTCTATGCATGGCAAAACCAAATTTAAGTCCCAAATCAACAACACCGGAAAATGTACTAACCGCTACGGGGAGTACCGATGATGTAGCTGCGTCAGTTCCTTTCGGAATATACACGGGATCTGCCGATTTTATATCTGGCGCCGCAGCCCAAGTGGCCTATGTTTATAAGAAGCTCGGTGGAGATGTAATTGACATTGAAATTACAACAGCGAATGTATACTCCGCCTATGAAGAGGCTGTGTTAGAGTATTCTTACATTGTCAATTTACATCAATCGAAAAACCTGCTAGCTAATTCACTAGGAGACGCGACCGGTACGTTCGATCATAAAGGCGAATTGAAATCAGGCCCAGAAAGCGTTAATTTAAAATATCCGAAATTTGAGCTTGGATACGCCAGACGAATGGCTGAGGGTTTTGCGTCGGAAGCAACCATTGGAGGAAATATCAGAGAATATTCAGCCTCATTTGCTACAAGTGAAGACCAACAAGATTACGATCTACAAGATATTATTGATTCTGCCTCAAACAGCGGAGTTGACGACAAGGGCGACTCAGTTCCCTATTCTGGCAAAGTTGGAGGCAAAAAAGTATTAATTACTAGAGTGTTCTATAAATCGCCAAGAGCAATGTGGAGATTTTATGGATATTATGGCGGAGTCGGCGTTGTCGGCAACTACTCAACATACGGACAATTTGCCGATGATGCAACTTTTGAAATTATACCGACTTGGCAAAATAAGATGCAAGCCATTATGTACGAAGATTCAATTTACACAAGAACCTCGCATTATTCGTATGAATTAATTAATAACAGGCTGAGACTGCACCCCACTCCAAGTGATTATGGCAACGACAACAGAATATGGGTAAAATTTATGATCCCCACAGATGCATGGGTAGACGATGATGACTATAATTCGGGAATAGTTGGTGTTAACAACCTAAATACACTGCCATTCGATAACCTACCTTTTGAAAACATCAACTCCATAGGTAAACAATGGATTAGAAAATATGCACTGGCGGTCTCAAAAGAAATGCTGGGTCAAGTCAGAGGTAAGTTTGCTACATTGCCAATTCCGGGAGAATCTGTGACCTTGAATGGTCCAGAGTTGGTCAATCAGGCAAAAGAAGAGCAACAACAGTTAAGGGACAAATTGATGGAAATACTCGATCAATTAACTTACACAGAACTGACTAAGACGCAAAATGAAGCTAGCGAAGCGGCCGCCAATGTTTTAAAGAATTCCCCATTGCCGATTTTTGTAGGATAAGTTAGATGTCAGATGAATGGAGACAGCCAGACGCACCGCCAGCCCCGTTATTCACTGGTAAAAAAGAGCGCGATTTAGTAAAAAAGGTAAACGATGAGCTAATTGAAAAAATCATCGGCCAGCAGGTTTTATATTATCCGATTGACATTGAGCATACAAATTTCAATGAATTATATGGCGAAGCCATTGAAAAAACATTTTTACCACCAATAAGAGTTTACGCACTTGTTGAATTAAATGAATATGGGACAAAATACTCGGAAAATATAGGATTAGACAAAGAGGCAAGAATCACGGTTAATTTCCACAAAAGAAGACTTGAAGAAGATCAAAATCTTTTTGTTAGAGAGGGAGACTTCATACTTTACGGTAAGACTTTTTACGAAATTGTCATTTTAAAAGAGCCTAGGCAACTTTTTGGCCAAATAGACAATAGGTTTGAAATTTCTGCTATATGCGTCAGAGCAAGAGAGGGATTATTCGATGCCGATTAAAAAGAACTTTGATTTTGCGAAATTACCCGCACAATATGGCAATTTTAAACTCCAAGACATTGGCATGCATGCCTCAACAATTGAAGTTGTTGATCAGTCTTTGGTTAGCTGGGTAAAAGAAGATTTGAGACCGGTTGCTTCCACCAACAAGGGCTTGTCACCCGTACCAGTCTTATGGGTTACCCCTGAGCGCGCCTTTCAGATTAAAAACAAAAAAGAATTAAGAGACGAAACAGGTAATTTAAAATTACCCTTAATAACTATCGAAAGGACAAACATAACAAAAGATCCCGCCAGAAAGGGCGGTTTTCAAGCCCACCTTTTTTCCGATAAAAAAAATGGCAGATCTGGACGTTTTGTAATTGCAAAAAGAATCAAACAAGACAAAACGAGAGAATTCCTTGTTAATGATGCTGTTCGACCGGCAAATCAAACTGGTGGTACAATTCAGGAGCATTACCCACACAAAAATTTAAAAAAACTAGTCATTCAAATTGTTTCTATACCGATTCCCGTTTATATTAATGCAAATTACAAAATAACAATTGAGACCGAATATCAAAGCCAGATGAACGAACTTGTTACGCCGTTTATTACTCGCCCGGGCCAAATTAATTCTTTCTTGCTGAACAGAAACGGCCACAGATACGAGGCGTTTGTCGAATCGGACTTTTCTCAATCTAATAATACTGCGAACATGGGTGAAGACAACAGGAAATTCATCACCGAAATTACAATCAGAGTTTTAGGATACTTAATAGGCGATGGCGAAGACCGGGATCGCCCAATTGTCAGAATTGATGAAAACGTAGTCGAATTACGACAACCCCAAGAGCGTGTTTTGGCTGGGGATTACGATGAAAGCATCGATAAAGAAAGAGAATTTCCCCGCGACTATGGCATTTTGTCTAAGAGTTAATAACAAAGCGCTTTTAGAACTTCGAAATACTATTTACAGATGTTATAGTACCAAATATGGGTTAAATAGATACATTTTATAAAAAGGAACCGTAAATATGTCAGTAAAAAGCTTTAAATTTGTTTCGCCGGGGGTGTTCATTAATGAAATTGACAACTCATTCATTCCTAGAACGCCAGACGTCATAGGCCCAGTTGTTATTGGAAGATCTGCCCACGGACAAGCACTTAGACCTATAAAGGTCGACTCTTTCTCTGATTTTGTTCAAAATTTTGGATATCCCATCGCCGGCGGTCGCGGCATGGATGTTTCTCGTCATGGGAACGACATTGGGCCCACTTATGGGCCAATGGCCGCACAAGCATATTTGGACGCTAAAGTTGGCCCCGTTACTTTCGTTAGGCTTCTCGGGGCACAGCACGATGATGCCACCAGCACAGGATTGGCCGGATGGAACACTGCCAATTTAAACACTACCTTGGCTGACAATGGTGGAGCTTACGGATTACTTGTGGTTCCGTCTGCATCGATTGGAACGGCCGTAAAGGGTACATTGGCTGCAGTATGGTACTTGAAAGAAGGATATACTCTCACTTTGAGTGGGACCTTGAGGGGCTATGGCCCAGATTACTCTGGTCCTCGCTTCGATGGTGATGGGCGCCTACTGGCCGACTTCGACGGCGCCGCCGCACTTTTTGGAAGCACTAGCTCTTCTTTGGATGGTGACTATAATTCGTTTACCGCACACATTCAAAATGCCGCCGGCGCCACAATACACAAAACGAGTTTTAACCTCAATCCGAACAGTGAGAAATTTATACGTAAAAGATTTAATACAAACCCACAATTGACAAATGCGACAATCACTCCATCTGCAAATCGTGAGTATTACTGGCTTGGGGAAACTTACGAAAGAAGCTTAAACAAGTTAAACCTAACAGGCTCCTCATATGGCGCAATTGTCGCCATTCAGTCTGGCTCCGCTAAAACCGGCATGCAAGATATGAAGATGGGCTACAAAAACGCTACGGCCGGCTGGTTTATTGGACAAGATCTTGAAAGTGATGTTGGTAGTTTCTGCGTTGCAACCCCACTGCGCGCCCCCAAGTTGTTCAAATTTCATGGTCTTGAAAATGGCGAATGGCTGCACAAAAATGCGAAAATATCAATCGAAAGAATTAAAAAATCTACATCAAAAAACGATAAGTATGGCAGCTTCTCGGTTGTCTTGAGATCACTCAGGGACAACGACAATGCTGTTAAAGTTTTGGAAAGATTTGATCAATGTAATTTAAACCCTGCATCGCCTAATTTTATTTCTAGAAAAATCGGAGATCAGTACTACACTTGGAGCGAAGGAGAGAGAAGGCTGCGCTTGCAAGGTGATTATCCAAATCAGTCTAGGTATTTTAGAGTTGAAGTTGACGAAGCCATTGCTGAAGGTGGAAAAGATCCGCTTTATCTGCCATTCGGCTTTTATGGTCCACCTAAATTCAGAGACTTTATGTTTGTAAGTGGAACTAATGTGCCACACAACCAAGCCTACACTGCCAGTGCAGATGGGACTTTTGGTTCACTTATAGGTGGTGATGATGTAGGCAAGTCCGCATTTGTCACGGCTGGATCAAGCATTCCCAGAAGTCTTGTTGGAACTGCAGCTCACGCCTCTAGCAGTTTCCCATTCCCAAAGAGTGGTGCTCACACTGGCTCGGCAGCCATGGGTAACAACCCCAAGCCAAACACCGCCGCATTTATTCACACCGGTCGCTTTGATCTTACAGGAACAATTGAGTTTCCAGAAATTCCTTTGCGCGTTAGTGCTTCTGATGCGACTATGGGAGATCTAAGAGATTCGTACTTTGGTTTCCAAGCCAGCAAGGACAGATATAGCACAGAATTCGACCCGAGTATCCCAGACATCCTGAGAACCCTTCCGGCTGATGTTACTTCAACTTCACCGGGCGTCGTGGCCAATTCAGTCATATTCACGTTGGATGATATTAGAAGGACCGGCTCGGATGGTTATTGGGTTTCAGGCTCCCGCTTGAACAATCTTTCCGTAACTGCCCAAAGTGGCTCATATGAGGGTGTACTGGATGCAGGTTACGATAAGTTCACAGCACCATTCTTTGGCGGATATGACGGCTTCGATGTTTCCGAAGCGGAGCCTCTTAGAAACAGCCAATGGAGCATATCTTCAAACAATCTAAATAGCTATGCTTTCAACACAGTTAAGAGAGCCATTGACACTGTTGCCGATCCAGAATTCATCGAAATGAATCTTGCAACCGTTCCCGGCTTAACTAATGCTCAGCTTACAACACACCTTATGAATGTGTGTGAAGATCGCGGTGACGCACTGGCAATAATTGATATTGAAAACGTATACACTGCCGACACTGAAGGCACCGAAAGCATAACAGAGAGAAAAGGAACAGTATCACAAGCTATCACTAGCTTGAGAAACAGAGGAATAAACAACAGTTACGGATGCACGTTCTACCCATGGGTTCAGATCAAAGAGCAAGCTTCAGGTAGAATTCTGTGGACGCCTCCTTCTGTGGCCATGCTGGGTGTTTTCGCTAGCTCGGAAGCAAAATCAGAACTTTGGTTCTCGCCAGCCGGCTTTAACAGAGGCAGCCTTTCAGACGGCGCCGCAGGATTGCCAGTCTTATCCGTGTCGGAAAGACTGACTTCCGAAGATCGCGATACTCTTTATGAAGCAAACATTAATCCGATTGCGACATTCCCAGACACTGGAATTGTGGTGTTCGGACAGAAAACTTTGCAGTCAGAGCAATCGGCACTTGACAGAATCAACGTCAGAAGACTTGCGATTTACCTTAAAAAGCAAATTTCCAGAATGGCCACCCGCATCTTATTCGATCAAAATGTTGAAGCCACGTGGAACAGGTTTAAAGCAGCAGTCGAGCCGCTCTTGTCAAACACCAAGGCCAGATTTGGAATTTCGGAATATCGCCTAATTTTAGACGATTCGACGACAACACCAGATTTGATTGATCAGAATATCTTGTACGCTAAGATAATGATCAAGCCCGCGCGCTCAATTGAATTTATTGCAATTGACTTTGTCGTTGCTTCAACGGGTGCATCATTTGATGATTAATCGAGGAACTTGAAAGAATGGCATTTTATTCAACAGCAGAGAACAAAACGCTTTTCAAGCTTCGAAATACTATTTACACATGTCACAGAACAAACAAAAACATGAATAACAGAAAGGAATCATAAGTATGTCAGTAAAGAATTTCAAATTCGTCTCGCCGGGAGTCTTTATCAATGAAATTGATAACTCTTTTATTCCCAGAACAGCAGATGTAATTGGACCAGTTGTTATAGGTAGATCTGAACGAGGTCAAGGCCTTCGACCAGTAAAGGTAGATTCTTTTTCTCAATTTGTAGAGAATTTTGGATATCCAATTGCCGGCGGCGCTGGGGACGACGTCTCTAGACAGGGAAATTATATCGGCCCAACCTATGGCCCGTTTGCGGCTCAAGCATATTTAAGGTCAAATGTTGGCCCTGTTACTTTTGTCAGGCTTCTGGGATCCCAGCACGACGATTATGAATCATCTGCCGGCGAGGCTGGATGGAAACTGGCGGACGCGTCCACAGCTGCAGCAAGCAACGGTGGCGCATATGGTTTGTTGGTCATTCCTTCGGCGTCGACGACCACTGTTTGCACCGGTACTTTGGCTGCCGTTTGGTACCTGAAGCAAGGGTACAATATTGTTTTATCGGGCAGCATTAGAGGGCACAACACCGGCTCAGCCTCAACCCTTACGGGCTCTGCTGCTTGGTTCCACTCGGATACAGATGCGCTTGATACCGACAACAACACGTTTACGGTAATAGTCCAAGATAGCACTGCCGATACCCCGGGCCAGATTATTAAGACAAATTTCAATTTTAATGATAACAGCGAAAAGTTTATTCGTAAAAGATTTAATACAAACCCACAATTAACGAACACAACGATTACAGCAACAGATAATCAAGAAAAATACTGGCTTGGTGAGACATATGAAAACCAAGTCAGAAAACTTGGACTTTCAGGCTCAATGTTGGGTGCAATTGTGGCAATTCAATCAGGATCGTACGGATACCACACAAATCAACAAAGTTATCAAAATGCAGTCGCTGGTTGGTTTATTGGACAAGACCTTACCACCGATTACGCAACATTTAACCCAAACAACAACAGCCGCGCACCACAGCTTTTTAGATTGCACGGATTAGAGAATGGAGAGTGGTTACACAAAAATGTTAAAGTTTCAATTGAAAGAATTAAGAGATCGACTAGCAAAAACGACAGATTCGGTTCATTCTCGGTCGTTCTCAGAAACATTAGAGACAACGATAACGCTGTAAAGATAATTGAAAGATTCGATAACTGCAACTTGGATCCGTCTTCTCCAAATTATGTCGCAAGAAAAATTGGAGATCAATACTACACTTGGAACGAAGGGGAGAGAAGATTACGCCTGCAGGGTGACTTTAAGAACCAATCTAAATTTGTTCGCGTTGAAGTTGCTAATTCTGTAGCAGAAGGATCTGTAGATCCGGTCTATCTGCCATTTGGCTATTATGGACCACCCAAGCCTAGAGATTTCTTGTTGATGAGTGGTAACGTTGCCGCCCACGCAGTAGGGTTTCCAGCATATGATGCATCAGGCTCGTACCCGGGAACTTTCTTAGAAATGCCGGGCGTTCCACAAGGCACTGGTTACCACTTTATAAAGGGTCAAGGCGAAATTGCTGAAGCTGATTACGATCAAATTAAGAATGTCACGACCACAAAAACATATCCCGGCGTTGCTGGCATCCCTCACCTTGTTAATCCATTTAACTTAAGAATTACTGCATCGATTAACTTCCCTGCAGCACAATTAAGAGTAAGTGCATCTGATGCCACTATGGGATCTTTAAGGAAAGCATATTTTGGATTCCAAACAGGCCGCAACCGATTCAGCACCGCATATGACCAGAGCACCCCCGAGGCGCTTAGAGCCTTGCCGGCCGGCCTAACAGCCACATCGACCGGTATGGAGTATTCACATACATTTACGCTCGATGATATCGTTAGAAAGGGCAACGATGCTGAATATGCTTCTGGCTCTAGAGTTGCAGGAACGTCTTGCACGGCTGTTTCAAGTTCTTATGAAGGTATTCTCGATGCAGGATATGACAAGTTTACAGCGCCATTTGCCGGCGGCTTTGATGGTTTCGATATTACCGAAGCAGAGCCGCTTAGAAACAGTGGCTTTAGTACGACCACCACGCAAACCAACAACTATGCTTTTAACACAATCAAGAGAGCAATTGATACCGTGGCGGATCCAGAGTTCGTAGAGATGAATCTGGCCACCGTTCCCGGCTTAACTAACGCCCAGCTTACAACACATCTGATGAACGTATGTGAAGATCGCGGCGATGCATTAGCGGTTATTGACATCGAGAATGTATATACTGCTGACACCGAGGGCACTGAGAGTATAACAGAAAGAAAAGGTACAGTATCCAATGCTGTTTCGACACTGAGAGCCAGAAGCCTAGATAGCAGCTATGGTTGCACATTCTACCCGTGGGTTCAAATTAAAGATGAAACGTCCGGACGAATATTCTGGGTACCACCATCTGTTCCGATGCTTGGTGTTTTTGCCAGTTCGGAGGCAAAATCAGAACTTTGGTTCGCACCAGCAGGATTCAATAGAGGCGGCTTAAGCCAAGGCGCCGCAGGCCTACCGGTACTGTCAGTTTCCGATAGGTTGACGTCAAAAGATAGAGATAAGCTTTATGAAGCAAATATTAATCCAATTGCGTCTTTCCCATCAAATGGAATTGTAGTATTTGGACAGAAAACCCTACAAGACACTCAATCTGCACTTGATCGCATTAATGTGAGAAGGCTTACAATTTATCTCAAGAAACAGATTTCCAGAATGGCAACAAGGGTTCTTTTTGACCAAAATGTTGAAGCCACGTGGAATAGATTTATTGCATTAGTCGAGCCGTTCCTTGCGAACACTAAGGCTAGATTTGGAATTTCGGAATACCGACTTATACTTGATGAGTCTACTACCACACCAGACCTGATTGATCAAAACATTTTGTATGCCAAAATAATGATTAAGCCGACAAGGGCTATCGAATTTATTGCAATCGACTTCGTCGTTGCTTCAACAGGCGCATCATTTGATGATTAATAAATAAGAGGGGTCTTTTTCCTCTTGCAACACTACTTATTTTAGAAAGGAGTTACAAACATAATGGCATTTTGGGCAGAAAATTTCGGAGACGACGCTAGCCTTAGAGATCCGAAAAGAAATTTTAGATTTAAGGTTGAGTTTTCGAACGTAGACAGTAAGACGGGAGGTCCTATACTTTGGTTCGCAAAGTCGGTTAATAAGCCGAGTTTTACGGTCGCTAATGCGGAACATAAGTACCTAAACCACACCTTCTATTATCCCGGTTCAGTTACTTGGAACGAGATTACAATTGAATTGGTCGATCCGGTCGATCCAGACGTTGCCGCTACCATTAGCTCAATCGTGCAGGAGTCTGGCTATTCGCCCCCTTCCGATGTTAACTCTCTTGGTACCATGTCAAAAGCCGGCGCCGCATCTTCGCTTGGACAAGTTTTTGTTTCCCAGATTGACGGTACTGGACAAACTATTGAAAAATGGACCCTTTGGAATGCTTGGGTTCAAGATGTGAAATATGGCGACTTAGAATATGGAAACGATGAGTTAACAAATATTTCTGTTGTGTTAAGATATGATTGGGCGCGCCTTGAGACCAACACTGCTGGTTCTGTTACAGCCGGCGGAACAGGCGTTAACAACTTCTTTACTCCTGACGGAAGCTCCGTTTAATATGACTAACAAATTGAGAGGTGAAATTTGAGTCGAAATAACCCCGAACGCTTGGGTGCCAACATGCAAGACGCGGGAGCAGCACCCCCGAACGTTCAACAAGAAACAGAAAGTACCTTTTCTTATGTAGTTCCAACTGAATTTGTAGAATTGCCATCGAAAGGTAAACATTATCCTCCCGGCCACCCGCTACATGGGCAGCAGCACATTGAGGTGCGACATATGACCGCAAAAGAGGAAGATATTTTAACATCTAGAACTTTGCTCAAGCAAGGTGTCGCTTTGGATCGTGTTTTGAGCAATATAATTGTAAATAAGCAAATCAACATAGACAGCATGCTGATTGGTGATAAAAATGCCATGATAGTAGCAGCCAGAGTTTCTGCATACGGCAGCGACTACAGAACGGCGGTTACATGCCCTGCCTGCTCAGAAACAACAAAATATTCGTTCAATTTGAACCAATGCGATATTTTTGAGGGAGACCCCGATAATCCACTGGCAGTACAGCCAACAGAAAATGGAACGTTCTTACTTCAGCTTCCAACCACTGGAGTTACAGTTGAGTTTAGGCTTCTTACTGGGATGGACGAGAAACGTCTCGTCAAGGGCACCGAAATGGATCGCAAGTCAAAAAGAGGCGAAAAAAACGTGACACGACAATTAAAACAATTTGTGGTATCTGTCAACGGCAGCAACAACCCTGCTGATGTAAACGGTTTTATTGAGAATATGCCATCCATGGACGCAAGACAAATTCGCTTGGCATATAAATTGACAGCTCCAAATGTTGATTTAACACAAAATTTCGTTTGTCCGTCCTGCGATCATGAACAGGAAATGGAGGTTCCGTTAACCGCGGACTTTTTTTGGCCTGACCGATGATTATATGCTCAATGTTTATGAGCAATTCTTTTTCCTAAAATATTCAGGAGGCTGGAGCTTTTCAGAAGCCTACAATTTACCAATTGGGCTGAGAAAGTGGTTTGTAGAAAGACTACTAAAACAGCTAGAAGATGAAAAGAAGGCAATTGAAGGAGCTTCGTCCGGACGCGGCCGCCAAACGTATACTTTGTCGCCCGAGAATCAACCAAAAATGCCATGACAATAAAACCCTGAAGTGTTCAGGGTTTTTTATTACAGTTTAAACTAATTACTACTGATTCAGGAGAATTTTAATATGTCGGATGATTTGCAACCCATTATTATCGATTTTAACGAGTGCTCGAATGACACCTTAAACGAAAGTTTTTTAAAAATGTTTGGGTTTGCTGTCAAGAGTATTCTTAAGTACATGTTCAATGATTCCCCGATCCCTGTAAAAATTAAGGGCCACCCCACTCAGGTTAAATCGTTCGTAAACGCTCTTGCGCAAGAAAAAAGATATTTGGATTCCTACAAGCAGTTTGGACTAGACGATCCAAGAACTCTCCAAGATAAGTCAATTCTAACCCAATCAGTTAGAAAATTTGAAAGAGCAACGGGGCTAAAGTGGCCCTTTAAATAGGAGCTAGTAAATGTCGCAAATCTTTACTAAAGAAGAATTAGAAAGAACCCAAGAGCTTCTAAGCGCTTTAGAAGAGATCAAGAAAGCGAAAAAAGAAGGCGCTCAATTAGAGCAAAAACAGCTTGATCTTCTAGCGCAACACAATATCGCTGAATCGGAAGTGAACAAGTCGCTAAACGAACAGCGCGTCATTCTCCGAGAAATATTGGGCCTTCGTGAGAAGAACTCAACAGAAATTCAAGAGCGAATAGACCAGCTTAATACACAGAAAGGAATTTTAGAGGCCCATAAAAAAAGCTTTGAAGACCTTGTTGATTTAGCAGAGGTGAATAAAGAAATAGAAGCCTCTAAGTTGGCTAAAATTGAAGACCAGTATAAACAAGGTCAGCTGACTTACGCACAGTACCTGCAACAAATTAGGGCTGCAAAAGCTGACTTAGAAGTTGCTACTGAAAAGCTAGATGTTTTAAATGAACAAGCAGATGCCGGCACAAGAGTTGGCAACACTCTGGCTCGTGTTTTGGGTATAAGCCAAAAAACACACACATCTTTCGCCAAAGATCTTGTTTTAATGATGTTCCAAGAAAATAGCTTGAAAAAAATGTCTGCGGCGATGGGCGGTTTCGCTGGTATCTTGGACAGTATTGGAAACAAAGGCATTGAGTCTCTTACTGCTCTCTTCATGGTGGCTGCCAAATTAGCTATATCAATATATGATGTAGGGGTAAATCTTCGAATGACAACCGGGATGAGTGCCGCTATGGCAACTGAAGCACAGAATGTGGCCAAGAGTTTTGTCGAGCTAGGTTACACCACAGAACAAGTACAGGAATCATTTTCGGAGCTTTTCACAACCGTGAGTGAGTTTTCAATGATGACTCCAGCAGCAAGAGCACAGATACAAGATTTAGCCATGGCAGCGCAAAAAGCGGGTGTTTCTTTTGGCGACTTCTCTAAAGCAACGCAGGTCAGCGGTAGAATAATGGGCCTTTCAGGTGTGGCGGCCGCTGAGAATGCAGCACAATTAGGACATTACGCAGCTTCGATTGGAATGGTTCCTTCAACTATCATTGGAGCGATGGACTCGGTAGTCCCCTCAATTGCAGCGATGGGTAAAGGCATGGGCAAAGAAATGAGAGCCTTGACCCGTATTCAGAAAGCAACAGGAATTGAAATGCAAAGATTAATTTCAATTAGTGATCAATTTGATACATTTGAGGGATCAGCGAAAGCTGTAGGTAGCCTAAACGCCATGCTTGGTGGAGACTTTGTAAACGCACTAGATCTTATGATGGCGAGAAGCCCGTCAGAAAGATTTATGATGTTAAAAGATGCTTTAGATGCTGCAGGTAAATCTTTCGATACAATGGCTTACTTTGAAAAGAAAGCGATAGCTGAAGCCATAGGGTTCTCTTCTGTTGGTGAATTGGCTATGATGATGCGCGGCGAATTTGACCTTCTCGGAGAAACGGCCAACAAAACCTCTGAAGATTGGGCCAAGTATTATCAGGAACAAAAACAACTTAAAGACTTTATGTCCGAGTTGAGAACAATTGCTATTGAGCTAGCACCAGACATGGTTAAGTTAGCCAAAGGATTTGCAAAATTTATACATTGGGTCAAACAGCCAGATAACTTAAAAATGATGAAGGGTATGATTTTCGCCATGATAGGCATGAAAGTCGCCTCTTTTGGCCTTGCTGCTGCGCAGACAGCCGCAGCCTTAAGCTCAGGAAAAATGTACTTCACAATCGGCCTCCTCGCAGGTGCACTTGGTGGATTAGCTTATCTTATGTTTGAGAAACCTTGGGCTTCTAACATGGTTGAGGGATTTTTTAAATTTGCGGCCGCAATATTTATATTAGGAAAAGTAGGAGACGTGGCAGGAAAAGGCCTAGCGAAGATGACTATGCCGCTGTTGGGCATAGGCGCAGCTGCAGTCTTGATGGGCGGCGGAATCGCCCTTGCAACATTAGGAATATCCAAGATGATCTCCTCATTTGCAGGCTTGGGAGAAGCCGCGGGACCAGCAGCATGGGCTGTCGGGGCCCTGATGCTTGGGTTCGTCCTCCTCGTTGGCACATTGGCAGCGATAGCCATAGCCGCAGCGCCGGCGG
>CEQB01000718.1_pt1 | contig 20679 bp, 32 predicted proteins | sample 530581 | NCBI WGS metagenome assembly CEQB01 (sample SAMEA2620588, study PRJEB7988) | marine metagenome | biome: marine biome (ENVO:00000447); feature: deep chlorophyll maximum layer (ENVO:xxxxxxxx); material: "saline water (ENVO:00002010), including plankton (ENVO:xxxxxxxx)" | depth 75 m
ACCCTGTCCTTGTGTAGTTGAACAAGGTAGGTCAGTCGGTTCAGCGTATCGGCTTTCGTTAGTTCTGTGTATCTGTCTTCGTTTTCTTGTGTCATATTCATTCCTCCATTCGGTTGTCGTTCTCACGCATCACTTCTTCGATGATGGGTGTTAAGTCAGCACAAGGGTCTCCCCCTCGCATTAGATTTCGTATCATTGCTTTGTCAATTTCTTTTATTGTAGGTTTTCTGTACATCGTCATTCCTCCTTTGGGTTGTTTCGTTCTTCTCTTTCTTGCTTCTTTAAATAGGGCAATCCATTTTCGTTGTTCTCATGTGTAGTCTTGTTTCTTCTCTCCCAAATAGGACACATAGTCCAGTTCCAATTGGGCGAGGATGTGTCGAAATGTTGTCTCATGTTTTCGCATAATTCGCACATACAATTTTCTCTTGATGTCATTGTGATTCCTCCTGTGTGTCCTCAAGAATGAGGACGAGTTCCATTGTGCCATCAGCAAATGTGATGAGCATGTGTGGCGTTGCTTCTCCGTGTCGTGTCTGTATCATCTGTTCACCCCATAGCCCAAGCCGACTGGCTTTTCGTGTGTGATTCGACAGTGCTTGCAGGTGTAGTAACTCCAAACATTTGGAGGACTCAACGCTGTTGTGTATCGATGGCATCGACATTGGTCATCTTCTCCGTGTCGTGTTTGTATCATTCAACCAAACCTCCTGTCACCATGCAGCGATAGGTAGTGCGACCGTAGTAAGGTAGGTCTTCAATGGCATCCAACAAGTCCATTTGACTGTCGAGCAATCCGTGAATCCTCTCACGCATTTCAGGTATGTCATACATCATAGACCAAAGCGTATCTAAACGCTCGATGATGGGGCGACGATAGTAACTTCTTTTCAGTATGCTTGTCATTGTCTCACTTCCTTTCCGTTGTCGTGCAAGTGCTTACCGCACTCGCCACAGTTCTTGTAGTAACAGATGTAAAAGTGTACGCAGTCCTTGCAGTTCTCAATCATATTGTTTCATCTCCTTTTCTATCTGTGCCCACGGGTCGTCGAACTCCAAGAAGTATTGTACCCATGAATCAATGTCATCGAGCATCACATCTCTTGGTGTTCCGCCGTGCTGACTGCACATCATGTACAGCATAACACTGGTCAGGAATTGTTTATCTTCAAGTGTATATCCATAAGGGTCAGGCTTGGGTTTCATTGTATCATCTCCATGTTGTGTATGTTCCATCATCGTTAGCAACGAATGAGGTGTAGCCGTTCTCGCCCATGTGTGTGGCGAGGTCTCGTTGTTCCTGAGCACGCTCAGCCTGCTCTTGTTTGTACTCGTCAGTCTTGGAGTACTCAAGCCAGCGCTTGTGTTCAGCCTCCTCCTCTTCTACGAGTAGTTGGTAGGGTGTCTTGTCAACAGCATCGAACTTGTCGTGTGTGAAGAAGTCGCCACTCATGTTGGTAATGATGTGGACAATGTGTTGTCTCTTTCGTGAGTAGTCGTACCATTTGAATCGAATGTCTTGCTTTACTTGTGCGGTTTTAATGTACTCAAGGTTCTTGTTGAATCTTGCAAGTGTTGACTCGTGAACTTTGTGAGCGTACTCTTGTTGCTCACCACCATAGTCCGTTGCACGCCAGCCTTTCGTCGGCATACCGAAGTAGGAGTGTGGCAGGTTGTGGTAAGCCCTCATGAGTGGGTCTAATTCTGTTAGTATCTCGACAGTCATGCAAGCCTCAGCATAGCGAGGGGACACTTTCCACTCGTCTCCCATGTTGTTCCAGTCGTCAGGAGCCTCATTGTGTAGCATCTCGTTCGCCAACTCCTCTATCGCAGCGGCGATTGATTCAGTCGTGGTAAATAGAAACCGCTTGATGTCAGCAGGTTCGTCGTAGTCGTATGTTTCTCTCCGTTGTTTGTAAATCATTACTGGCATTACTGGTTCAACTCCCGTGCTAAGTCAGCAGCGTTCTCACGCTCGGTGATTGAATCGAGTGTGTCATATATCGATTCATTGACGGCATGCGAGATGTTGTATCGCTCAATGCGACGAACCAACTGCTCGACTGTGCTTTCACTCACGTGGTTGCCACACTTTGTGCAAGTAAAGTTGCCTTCGTAGTTGCGAATAAGTTCGACAAGGTTGCCTTCTTTGTCACGTGTCCACTCAAGTGAATCACGACGGTCGAGAAGTATGTCAAGAGAACGCTCAAGCGTGTCAGGCATTTGCTTGAATCGCTTGTCCATGCGTGGCCCTTCGTGACCATTACACCATTTGATTGGTTCTTTGAACTGGCGACGAGCCTTGACTCGACGTGAAGGCTGTGGCTCAGTCGGCTCAGGAGCGTCAGCCCAGTGCCGCCAGTTGGTGTTCGATTGCGTGCTACGTGTTTGTTTGTTCTTGTGTTTTTTCATGTTTATTTCTCCATTGATATTGTGAATGCGATTGACTTCTGTATCTCAGTCAGTTTTACTGCCTTGAAAGCGAGTTCTGATTGCTCGTCTTTGAACGATAGTTTACCCCACATCTCTTCAAATGTGTACAGGAACTGAACTATGTTCTCCGTGATTTGTTCGGTTGAGAATGGTTCGTGTGATGATAAGAATGGGTCGGGGTCAAGTATTGGTGTCATGTTTATTCCTCCTCTTGTATTTGTGTGAGTAAGTGTTTGATTACTTGGATGTCTTCTTCCATCATGGCTTTGACTTGTGTGAGTTGTTCGCCTGTAAAGTTCCAAAGCAACGCTCGTGCATACCCTGCGTGAACAGGGCCGTTTTCGTATGTCCTGTCGGGGATGATGCTTTCGATGCCGTCGTCTATTGCTGGCTTGACTGTCGGGTGGGTTCGTGGTATCGGACGCTTGCCTACCCAGTTGTTGCGTGCTATCTTACCGATGAGTGTGTATGCATCGATGCGTCTAAATGGTTTGTCAGTCATTGGCGATGCCTCCTGTTGCGGTAGTTGTTGTATTCATCCACCATGTGGTCGATGGTTGTAGGAGTAGCGTGGCCTTCTTCATCAGCCAGTTCGCATCCGATGTGGTCAAGGGCATCGAGAATCACGAAGCCCCACCAGTCATCACTAACATCCTCACGGAAGGGTAACCGTGCTTTGAGTAGGCAGAATGCAGTACGTGCGTAGTTCTTGGCAGGTTCAAAGGGAAGAAAGGGCGGTGACTTCACAAGTTCATGGAGCAGTGTCATCATCTTCCGACGCTGTGTTTCCATGAGCACTGGGTCACGCTCACGTCGATGTTTGTTCAGCAGGCTGTAGGCTTCGTCTGTGGTTTCAGGGTATAGGTTTGGCATGGTTATTCCTCTCCAAGTGATTCAAGGTATTCCTTGTACGAGTCGTGTGGATGGTCAAGGCCCAAGACATTTCGTAGGCTCTTTTGCTGTAGCCAGTCACGTTTGCGCTGGAGTTCTTTGTATTTGGCACGGACTTCCTTGTACACACGGTGAAACATGTTGCGTAGTTGTTGTTCAGCAGTCGGTTCGTCTGAGGGAAACAGGGAGCCGAGTGATTCTTCTTGAAGGCTGATGTCATTGACCTCGCACCACACGTAGTAGCAGTCAACGACAGACGGTTGGTTGGACTGTGGTGTCTTGCCCATGCATTGTTTGACAATCACTTCACACAGGTATTGTGTTTTGTCACCTGCTGAGATGCCACCGACTCGTGTGGCGAGATGTTTGTAGATGCTCAGGCGGCGTTCTCTTGTGCGTTCGTCTTCTTCTTGGGCTGTGTTTGGTATCATGTTTGTTCCTCCATTGGTTTGCAGTGTCCCGTTTAGAGTGGGACAAATCCTCTTTTACAATGTATACTTCGATGGTGTAGTAGTATTCTTGGCTCGTATACAACTTTACTACTATACCTTAGATTTTATTATAATATATATCTAAGAGTAAGGAGTATTGTAGGAATCGTCACGACTTATACATCAGCGATGCATACTTCGGAAAAGTGGATTTGTCCCCTATGCGTATAGGGATAACGTGAATAAGATAAGTCGCCTCTCCCCCTATACTATACGTAGGGGGTCGACGGTGAAACGCTCAGCGTTGGCCGAGTGGTGGTGTGAGGTGTTAGGTTGTGTCGCTCTCTGCGATAGGGAGGACTGGGGATGTGGCGATTAGGATGATAATGTAAAGGGGACATGGATGGTGAACGGCATTCCTTTAACTTGCCAAGTTAGTCCCTGTGTTCGCACGAATGCTACTGGCAGGTATTGGATTTATCACCATCCATGTTGAGTAGGAAGGCCACCCACACCGTCACATCACACTGGTATCGCTCCAGTCGTGCGTGCGGTGTGGGTAGCGGGGAGTGTGTGCACGGTATACACCCCGTGCGGTGGGTCCCGAATCAGAATCCGTCTGTCCTTCGGTGTGGGTATCTGTGTGCGTTCGTGGCTGAGCGTACAGTCTGTTCGATGCTCGCATGGTGTCGTTGCACACAAGGGGAAAGGGTAGCCACCCACCCGACCTGAATCGAGTGGGTGGCGGACAACTGTGGTACGTGTACCACAGGTTACGACGTGAGTGGGTCAGTCAGACCGACTCAAGCGTTTTTCTGAGCGTCAAGGAATGCCTTGAAGTCGACGAGTTGCGCTTGGGTCATGTGGATGGGGGTCATCTCAGCGTCAGCCATTGGCTCAGGTGCGGGTGCACCAGCCTTGAATGCGTCGAGGGCAGCAATGCTTTCGGCCTTGCGTACTGGGTCAGTCACGCCGTTGGCGCCGAACCAGTCGTTGCCGCAGTTGGCACGAAGCCATGCCTTGTCCTCGGCTGTGAGTTTGCGCTTGGTTTTGCGTGTGCTTGGGTCGTAGTCTTGGCTGTCGATGAGGTTCATCAACCATGCGAGGTTGGATGATTCGCCAATGCGACCTTGCTTGTCAGCCTTGCCTGTGTAAGTTGCTTCGATGGCGTCGGCCATGCCCTTGGTGTCACCCTCGATGAAGGCTCCCTGTATGTGGGTCAGTGTTCGGTGCATGATGCCAAGACCTCGTGCGGTGGTCAAGATGGCTTGCAGGTCTTTGACTGCGGCCTTCGTGCCCTTGCGTAGTCGCTTCGCTAACTTGGCGACAAAGGTTTCGTTGTTCATGCGTGCTTGCTGTGCTTTGCTTGTCTGTGTACTCATTGTATTCACTTCCGTATTGCAACCGCCCCCCTACGAATGCAGGGAAGCACCCCCACACCAACGGCGCTGATGCACCGAGGGGGAGGTGCCCCCCAAGTGAGGGGGGAAGCCGACCTATCATTATCTTGCCACTTTAAATAGGGCCAGCCAAAAAAGGGCAACTCACAGAGGGCTTTACTACCACTCGATAGCGACCACCAATCACACATGGGGAGGGCTTTACGAGGGGGGCTTTACGCCGCTTACAGAAGCATCAACAATGACACACACCCATATGTGTGGGGCTTGCCCCCGACCAACCAACCGACTACCCCACACAGCGAGGCCACTGACACACCACAGCGGCCTGACTCACACACCACAGCGAGGCGGCTCTCATGCGTGGCTGCTGATTCGCTTTCCCATGAGAGCAGTGACCCTTTCACGGGCGACGGCTGACCACGCCCCCTGTGCTGACTGACCCCTTTGCGTGTGTGGACTGAGGCGGCTAACCGTGACACTGCGAGGCTGCTTCACACGTGGGGCGGCGGCCTCTTCTCACACAGGCGGCTACCCTAAACGTGTGACTGCGAGCCGACACACACGTGTTGGTGTGTCCCGTACGTGTAGTCGCTTTACTACACATGAAAACGCCTTACTGCGAGGGCTTTACGAGGGGCTTTACTTAGGCGGAGGGATGGCTTTACGGGGGCGCTTTACGGTGCTTAAGCCACACACGGCGCTCGACCAAAATTTTGAAAAATTTTAGTATACTAACGCCACCTTAGTGTACTAAAAGCCTGCGACACCGTTAAGCCGCAGGGCTACATGGCTCGCTCATGGACCCGTTTGACGCAGCGTGGTCAATTCTCAAAGGAGACTTTATTCTCGGCGGCCAAGACTATGATTTAGGTAACTTCGCTGCTGATTACACTGGTCCCGAATACGAGGGCACTCCCTATGAAACAGCCCTTCCGCCCCTTCAACGATTTGAGCGATACGACCCAAGCAACATGCACCTCGGCACGAAACGAATGATGGTGCCGCAATCCATGGCAAATATCTCGGAAGGTCAAATGTCTCCACGTGTGACTCGTGTAGTAGATAATGTTCCGACACAGCAGCCGTACTTCCGTGGTTCGTCGGTGCCCAGTGTGAGAGATGGAGGCTTAGCAGCCGTCAACGTAGCAAGTGTGTTAGCCGACAAAAAGGTGAGCAACTTCGATGACTTTGCTCGTTTGGTAGGTAGCACGGCGGCGCATGAGGAAGTGCATCGGCTTATCGAACCTGAAATTCATGAATGGTCAGTGCAGCAGACAGGCGTGAAGAATCACGACCCGGAAGACTTTGAGCACTCGCTGCCTGCCAATCGTGCATTTCTAACCCTTAATTCATTGGGTCACGAGAAAGGGGCGTTTGCTCTCACACCCGGCATGACTCAAAAAGAAAAAGACAAATTTTTGAGGCGACGTTATGCCTTTTCACCTTACCTCAACCCCATTGGTCGTGAAAGGCTCATAAATGAACTTCACCTTGCACGAAGCCCTATGCCACCTGACTCGACTCTGACTTTGGACGAGTTGCGAGAGGCTATCGCCGCCCGAATGCGGCAGCAACAATAATATCACACGTCTTCCTCAGACTACCATGTCCAGTCCTGACGAAGCCGCTTGGTTAGTGTTGAAACAACTCTCTTCCTTTCCAATAATCAGTACCGGTCAGCCTTGTCAGACCTGTGCGGGTACGGGTAAGATGATGACACCTGTTGGTGCTGCACCTTGCTTCGCTTGTCAAGGTACTGGTAACGAGACACCGCTGCCTTCGTCACCTACCCCTGACCCTATGACTGGAAGCATTTACCAGTAAGCAAATCGTCGGATAATTTCATATCACACGTCTGCCTCAGACCACCATGGTCAGCCCTCTTGATGTCGCATGGGACGTTGCTAAGGGTGAACCCTTTCACCCAAGTGTAGCAGGCTACATGGCGGCAGGGCACGGCGGAGAACGTGACCGAGCGATTTTGGAAGAAATGCGCCGGATGGAAGAAATTTACGGCACCATGCCACTACACGGAATGGCGGCACTGGAGTTTCACAACAAGTACATGGAACTTCAAAATTCACTAAGTGACGACCCGCACGGCCTTCAAACCATGCGTGCTGCAAGGCCGAACGCCGAGCGTGAAAACAGACCTCATAGTTTTCGGCCCTACGACAGATTTGGTGAGTACGATATTAGTCGACAAAGCACAGACGATATGCCGCCAAGGACAATGCGTTCAGGTGAGCGTGATGCGTTAAGATTACGAATGTACAATGCAGGGCGAGGAAAACCAGTAGGTCCGACAGGTGAACTTGACACGCTTGCACATCTTTCGGATGAACCTCTTAGGGCTATCAGAACCGACACACAAATTCTTTCTGACGAACTTGACCGTGAACACGAGACACGTTTGCCTGAAATGGGAGACACAGGTCGACTTAACCCTTCGATGTTACGCTCATCCGACTCTCCCATTGACACGGCTTGGTCAATCCTCAAGGAACTGTCACGTGAAGATTTAGAGATGGCTGCTCGCACAGGCGGTATTCCAATTACGGATGCTCGTCGACAGGCATTCGCTGATTCTCCCGAAGAACTTTCTCCGACTTTGTTACAAACTATGCGACCTGAATTTTTGCCAATGAACCAACCGATTACGGACGACTTCGGCAACATCATCGTCAATCCAAAGCAAACAGGTGGACAGGGTGAATTTGGGGATATGATGCAAGAGTACAACGAAGCCATCTTCCCCGATGAGGAAGCCGAGTATAGGAGAATCAACGCACCTACACCGGTCAGCACACCGGGAGTCGGCGACCCGAATCGGCGATTCCTTGAGCAACGTCTTCAAGATATGAATTACGAAATCGCACAGATGAACGCTGCGGGAATAGACCCACGTACGAACTTGCAACTCAGGAATCTCATGCAAGAGCGTATGAAACTCATGCACCGCATTGGTCAACGACCTGCACCACAGCCCGGCGTACCGCTACCAATCGAAGAAGCAGGCGATGCTTCAATGCCCGACCCGTCACAGATGGAACACTTGGGCACACAGTTAGCGCACGCTGACATGATGCGTGACGATTTGGTCGATATGTCAAACGTAGAGAGAGGAGGCATCAATCGACCTGCTTATGATTACATCCGTGAGCGATACAAGGCAGCGAGGCCATTCAGTGTTGAAGATATTATGCGACGAATAATGAACGGCGAGCAAGTAAGTGATGAGGAACTGATGTCCTTATCAAGAGTGGACTAAAGCAACAAGGAGATGAACTATGACCAATCCTATCGATGTCGCATGGAACGTCGCTAAGGGCGAACCATTTCATCCCAGCGTAGCAGGCTACATGTCACGGGCAACTCCGGTTGATGACCAATTCGGAGCACCCGTCGCCGGTCGCGTTGAGCGCTCTAACGCTGATGCACTCAACAGAAAACTTAGCCCTACCGGAGTGCGACCCAGTATGAAAGACATGCAAGAGCGCCAACTTCTATCGCTCCGTCCACCTGTAGTCAGGGAGCGCTTTGATATGGGTACACCCATTTCAGAACTACAAGGTGACCGTTCAAAGACACCTGAATATGCTATGGACTTTCACAAAGACCCCAACGCACCAGCAGTAGGTCCAACAGGTGAAATTGACGAGTTCGCTCATCTTACTGATGCACAGACACCTGTAATTCATACTTATGGGTTTAGCGGGTTTAACGACCCCATGAAGGAGAGACTTTTTGCAATGCGAGACACAGACAGCCCACAAAGAATTCTCTCCCGAATTTTATCCCGAAGAGTCCGGCATGGATTTTAGAATTGACCGAATGAATCCTCCTTCCCCACTTAACGAGCGCTACAACAAATTATTCAGACGCTCATCCGACTCTCCCATTGACTCCGCTTGGTCAATCCTCAAGTTCGGCTATCCGGGGGGAGACGAGAAGGCTATTGGCGAATACTTGGAAGCGCTAAAGCGTGAGCGAATGCACCGAGCGCAACAACTGATGGAGTGATGAACAAATGCAACCAATTGATACAGCATGGAATATACTGAAAGCACGAACGATACGAGACCAATCTTCAATTCATGGTGAGTATGGGCGACCGGGTAAATTTAGACAGCCACAAACCATGAAAGACATCGAACCACCTCAACCCGGACCTGCACGTTCAACACAAACCAACAGGATGAAGCGTGAAATGGACCGTCAGCGAAAAGATGCTGAACAAGGCGAAACGCGTGACCCACTCGATATGTTTGAATTAGAAGACATGGAAAGTCGACCGCCTGAGGCAGTTGACGCTATTGACGCTTCTGAGTTTGACCCACAGACGGCTGAGCAAAAGGCGGCAATCCGCAGTTACATTGAACAGATGATGCAAAGCGGATTCCCCCCAAAGATGTGATGGCGTATGACATACCCGTTCGATGAGTGGGGTTTCATTTCTCAAATTCTAAAGCGACAAAGAGAACTGGGTGAATACGACCCTGACTTTCCGAGCACATATGGACCTGTGACAGAATATCACGGTACGACATTCCTACCTGAAATTGACATGGGTGGCTTACAGGGCCAAGTCATGGCTCCCCACAGGGCAGTTCAGCCACCTGACCAGTTCATTGGTCAACCTGTTACGTATACAACAACGGATTATGACAAAGCACGTCAGTGGGCTGAACAACAAGCAAAACGTTTCAAGGTCAAAGACCCACGAAGAGTGGGTGTTGTAGGTGTGCGTGGTTCAGGGCTACAGCCTGCCACAAGCGCTGACCCACGTAGCGGTTTTCAAACGGGAGAAGTACGTGTTCATTCACCCGAAATTCCACGACGCCGGTTGGTTATGATACAATAGGATTTTTATCTATGACTTCTTAGGCTGGCTATGGACACTCCTTTTGACCACGCATGGGCTATTTTGAAATCAATCCCTCGTGGACCAAACGAGATGCGTGCTTTAGCGCCGATTCAGGCTGCTCGTGATTTTGTCCACCAACATGGCGACTCAACCGGACCAATGAAGGCACACGCCGACCGTGTGGCAAGGGAATTGCAAGCACATCTGTTTGAAGGAGGACCAGCACCTCAACTACCGACCATGGAGCGACAAGCAGGTCGACAAGAATACGGTGGTAACATAGGTGCACCTGAGGGTATGACGCCTTCCTATGCCGAAGCGCACATACACGATACCTATGGGTGAAAATATATGACTTGGGCGGAGTACTTGGCTATTGCATTCATCGCTTTTGTAGCGGGATTTTTGATGATGTGGCTTATCACTGAGGACTTGCGTGACACAACAATTCTTATCACTGAGGAAGAAGTGCAAGAAGATTGCATCGGTGGTTTGCGAAATTCCGCTTTCATACAAAAAGATTAAGTAAATCGCCCGAATCAGGATTATCGGGTGAGGGTTGGTTTTTCTTCTTGGGCATCAATTTCAAGACCTATCTCTTTCATGGTTCTTTCTTCTTTCCAACCCTCATCCACCTGTATCGTTAAGTACAGTGTATGCCTGTGAATTGAATATGCGATTGACAGTTTATGAAGTAGGACCACGAGACGGATTACAAAATTTACCTGAGTTTGTACCTACGGACGTCAAACGACGACTCATTTCAGAACTGTACAAGTCAGGTATCAAGCACATCGAAGAGGTTTCGTTCGTACATCCTAAACGTGTACCACAGATGGCCGATGCGGAAGACGTACATGCGTACGGTGCAGCACTGGTCATGAACCCAAAGGGCATGGAACGGGCACTAGCGACGGGTGTTAAACTGTTCAACGTGGTGTTTTCTCCATGTGAGACGTTCAACATCAACAACATGGGGCGCACACGCACCGAATTGATATACATGTTCAAGAGCATGTTGCAAGATGTACCGAAAGAAAACGTGCGTGTTTACATTTCAATGGCGTTTGGCAGTCCGTATTCAGGCGAAGTCCCACCATGCTTACTCAAGCAGTGCGTACGCGATGCTTCGATGCTTGGTTCAACAGTTGTGTTTGCTGACACTGTTGGTACGGGTACACGTGAAGAGATTGCAATCGCTGCTGAGTATGCACGTGAGTATTCACTTACTTCTGCTTTGCATCTTCATCACAACGAGGGACAAGAAAACGAAGCACTTGAGCGAGTTAAGCATGGCATTTTTTCAGGTATTGCACAATTTGACTCTAGTATCGGGGGATTAGGTGGATGTCCGTTTGTCGACGGTAGTGGTGGCAACCTCGCTACTGAACGTTTGGTTCAGTACCTAAACGAGCATGGATTTGACGTGGGCTTTACGGTTGACGATTTGCAGGGTGCACTTGTGTGGGCTGACAAAATCAAAGCCTTGCAAGCACAACCGACCATCGCGTAGATTAAATATAGGACACTAATCGCTATTCATGGGTCGCAGTCGAAGCCCCGCATGTCCCGACTGTAGTACCCGCCCTACTCAACGATTGTACATCAAAACCAAAGGTCAGAACAAGCAAGAAGGATTTGCTTGGCACTGTCCCGCCTGCGAATGCATGTGGAAACAATAAAATCATGTGGCTTTCTGTGACACCACATGGCGGACGCTTTTGAAGATGCTTGGGAAATTCTCAAGGGTAAGAGGAAGTCGAAGCCGTTTCACGGGTATAATCCAAACAAGCACAGTAAAAAAGGCGGACTGAACGCCAAAGGTCGTGCTGCTGCAAAGCGCAAAACAGGTGCGAACCTCAAACCACCTGTTACAACAAAGCCAAGTAAACTCAAACCCGGTGGCAAAAAGGCCAAGCGACGAAAGTCGTTTTGTGCACGAATGGCAGGCGTTAAGGGACCAACCAGCAAGAAAGGCAAATTGACGCCAAAGGGTGCAGCCCTGAAAAGGTGGAATTGCTGATGTCTTGGTTTGAAATCCTGAAACAAAAAGACATTGACTTGGTGCTTCCGCAAGGTAAGCAAATGGTTTTGAAAGCCGATGACAAGAAGTATGAGCGTGGCCTTCTTGTCAAATTGCTAAAGAGTGGAGCGTACGAAATGGCATATTGGTACGATGAACATAAACCATACCCAATCGAAATACTGGTCGATGGCAAGTCCGTCAAAAAGGATGCAAAAAAGGTCACTATGAAATTCCATCCTGAGTTGAAGAAGTCCGTGTTTGTTAAGCGTATACAGTCACCTGAGGCTAAGCGGCACAAAGTCGAGTACGATACTCAGTATGAATCGTCACCAAAACGTGTCAAATACCGTGAAGAGTTGAATCAAGAACGCCGGAAGCGTGGGATGTACGGAGATGGAAGTCATCGTGACATCAGTCACACACAAGGTAACAAACTGACAGTTGAAGACGAGCACGATAACCGTGCACGTCACTTCAAAGGCAAAGGTACTTTGCGCCCTGTGAAAAAGGCCGAACTCAAGAGAAACGGAGTTACCGTAACTCACGACGAATGCAAAGACATCGAAGAGAAAATACTACGTGAAGTTGAAAAAGAAGGTGGTGCATTGGGTATGAAAAATTTAAAGGGCATTGCTCCGCCTCAAAAATTAGAAATGGTGTTGCAAGACATGATGAAACGAGGAAAAATCAAAGAGCACAGGCACGGCGACTTTTATACGGACCAACCCAACAAAAAAATGCAAAAATCTTGTGACTGCGAGCATTGTGCAGGTATGCACGCTGCTATCGACCTGTTAGAAAAGAAACTGTGCCCAGCAGGTAAGGCAGCAGCAAAGCGCAAATTCAAAGTTTACCCTTCGGCTTACGCTAACGGATGGGCAGTTCAATACTGTCGCGGTAAGTTCCGTGGTAAGAAAAAGGGGAAGAAGAAATGAGCAAAGTCGTCGTCCGCAAGAACTTGAACCGATGGTTCAAAGAAAAGTGGGTCGACGTCTCACGTCGTGATAAGGACGGCAAGCACCCTCCGTGCGGTCGTAAGAAAGCAAAGAAGGGCAGCAAAGGCTATCCGAAGTGCCGACCGTCGGTCAAGGTTAGCAGTAAGACGCCCAAGACTAGCGGAGAAATGACAAGCGGTCAAAAGCGTGCAGCGACCAAGCGCAAGCGAAGCAAGAAACAAGGCGTAGGCGGTAAGCCGACGATTGTCAAGCAAGATTATCCCTTTGAAGCAGTTGACACCGCAGCACCTGACCCAGTTGTTGATACGTTTGTGTCGATGCATCGAAAGGTCCCTACAAAAATGAGGCAGTTTGAAGCAATGGAGCGTGCACGTAAAGACCCACTTACACATCCGGGCTTTAGTGCAAGCGACATTTTTGATACATCCCTCGGCCAAGCACAAGCGGTCGAGCCTACGATAGCGGGTACGAATGCTCCTTTCACTCAACCTAACCCTCGTCCTACGATTTTTGGTCAACAATTTCAAATTGCTGACCCCAAGCAAATGAGCCGAATCTATCGTATGAGAGATGACACACACAGGGAAGGTGTTCACGACGGAATGGTGGCTGCCGAAGAATTACAGATGCCAAGAGTACAAACACAACTTGTCACTCCACTTGATAGGAACAAACTTGACCCACAGGGGTTTTATGGAGACGCCATGGTCAATCTCCCCTCATTCCGTGGTATGCCCTTCAACGAAGAAACGTATTTCACTACAGGCGAGCCTATGGACTTGGCATTCAGGTTGCTCAAGCGAGACATGTCGCATTGCAACTGCAACGCTCCCAAAGGCTTTTCGTGCCGAGCACACTGCAAGAGCAAGGGGAAGCGATGAGCATGTTACCACATTGGGTCGTCACTGCGTATGACTACATGCTGTGTCAAATCGAAAAGTGTGTGGACATACTTGAGGAGAATGTCGACGAACATCCTGAACTCATCGTTGACTTGATTGAGGCTCAGGAGTACTTTACGTTCATGCGTAAGAAGTACAGAACGATGGTAGAGGAGGGTGATATGTTTGTCTACGCCGATTGATGCAGCCTTCTCAGTTCTCAAGCCTGAGGAGGAAGTTCGTAAGATTCTTCCTTTAGCCGCCGCTTTACCGTACGTTATACCTGCGGCAGCAGCAATATATGGTGGTATTCAGGGCGCCAAGAACGTTCGTGAGAACAGAATTACTGACCCTGTACTTGGCGTAGTGTCAAGAGAAGGAGACGACTCGGCACTAAGCAACTTGGCTGAATTTGGAACAGGTTTTGCACAAGGCTTTGTTCCGGGTAAAGCAGCGAAAGCGGGCGCACGAGCAGGCGGTAAAGCACTTGCAGGTCGAACTGCAAAGAGAGCAGCGCAAAAAGAGGCTACACGTAACACTCAACGGGCGGCTACTGAACGAGCCTTGACTCAACAGTACATGGGTCAAGGGATGAATCGGGCAGGGGCAACCAAGCACGCACAGTACATGTCACGGCAAATTCATCCAACTACTCCAATATCTGCATCGCCCGGTATCGGTAGTCGCACACTTACTGGACTTGGGCAACCGATGGGTCGATTAGCACCAGCCGTTGCAGTCGGAGGTGGCATGGCTTACGCAGGCAAACAAATTGCTGACGCTCTTGGCAACATGTCCGTGGGCGGAGGCGGTGCAGCAGCACCCTCAGGTAGCGGTATGGGCGGAGGTCAACAACAACAACGAACACAGTCTAACCTTGGTGACCCTTCGGGCGGCGTCCAAAACATTCAAAACCGAAACCCTTCTGCAACAGATGAAGACGCCATTTGGGAAGCAGGCGGACGCGGCACATTCAAACAAAAAGGTGAAACCATGACATTTACACACTACGACGGCAACGAAATGCTTCGCAAGACTCTTGAAGACCTCGACAAAATGCACTGTGGTACAGAACAAAAGGCCGAAGAAGACAAAGGTGGCAAGAAATCTAAGAAGCCTGCACACGGCATGGTTATCGTCATCGGCTCCAAAGGCTCAGGCCCCGGTCCTTCGACCAACGGCAAGCGTGATTCCAAGGACTGAGGGTAGTCCCTCTTCCCTCGGTCCACCTTAGAACATTTTATGAATGCGTTGTAATTAGGACACTATGAGAGGGACACTATGAGTTCTCAGACAAACGCAATTGACCAAAGCGAAATAAGACTACTTGGATTAATCTTGATGCAATCAGCAACCGTCGGCTTGGCCGTCGGTATTTTCGATGCCGAAATGTGGATTGACTTGGAAACATCATCACTCAATGGCTTCACGTATGCTATGGGTGCATTTTTTGTGCAAGGCATCGCATATTACATTTTCAAGATGTTTTTCCAACAAGGTATGGACGAAAAAGCACGCACTGCAACTATGGAACGAGAGCGACGAATACGCTATCGTGGCATGGAAGAGACGTTTGAACGGCGTCGACAAGACATGGAACTGCGTATGCAAGAGGCACAACTTGAGGCTGAACTACGGTGGATGGAGAGCAACCCCGGTAAAATGCCACCACTGTATCAGGGCAAGGTGTTTGAAGAAACAACAGCCGATTTCAACCCTGAACCGAACCATGAGGCATCAGTTGATGAGCCACTCGGACTTGGCGTAACCTTTGGTGATGAGAAGAAAGAAAAGGCAAAGCGTGAGCGTAACCCCGACGGCACATTCAAAAACAAAAAGTGAGGTGACCCCGCATGGGTCGTATTTTCAAAACGCCGACTGATGACAGCACGGAGGCTACGCTTCGCGCTATGCACATAGCGAACACGGTCGACACTGCTTATGAACGAGCGTGGGGTTGGCTCAAGGCTCTTGTGTTTTCAATAGCATCAGCACTCACTGTTAGCGCAGTCGAGTTTCATAGCGATTGGAGTCTTTGGGACTCAACCGCACAGTGGTTTGGCGAGAAATTGTCGAACTGGCTTGGTGGTTGGTTCAATTGAGTGCAGCGGCAGGCTCAGCAATGGTCGGCGGATTGGTTTTTGCACGAGAGTTGTATCACTATTGGGTGCCTCGTCGTGTCGGAATTTACGGTCCAACCATGGTTGGTAAAACAACACTCGACAAATATCTCACCACACCCGGTGAAATGGAAGACATACCCGTCGAAAACCGAACATCACACACAAAAATACTGGGCAAGTACTTGTTGCCACGTGCAACACGTAAGAGAGTTCGATGGAAAGGTGAGCGTCGGGTCGTTCACTCATCAGATATGGGTGGAGAAGAACGATTTTGGAATCTTTGGATTGATGATATGGTTAATCGTAACGTTGAATCTGTTGTGTTTATGTTTGACCATCGTGTACGTTTAGGTGGCGAACCTGCTTTGCAAGCAGTGGCTGGATTCAAATTTTTATGTGATGCACTCATTCATCGTCAGTATCGATACAGGACACTCCGTGCACGACTACGTGGTAAGAAATACTGTCCCAAAACGATTCTCCTTGTTGCAAACAAAGCCGACCAATGGTGGGATGACCAAGCGAATGTTCTTTGGCAACAACAACGACTAGGTGAACACAAAATCTTTGACCCGTTCCGAGAAGACCTTGTACGACTACAAAAAGCGGGCATACCGACCATGCGTTCAATGATGGCAACACGCATCGGTTGGAACGTCGAAAATACAATGATTGACTTACTTTCGTCATAGGGAAGACTTTTGAAATAGTACGCTAACAGGTTATCAGGGGGAGATGTAGTGGTGTTTGACTTTAGTGGGCGATTCCGGGGCAACTCAGTGAATGGCAGTCTCCAATCGATGGATGCCGCTGAAATGAAGGCGCTGAGCCATCAAGGGAACCCATCACACGAGCAGTTGATTGAGATGCAAAGCGCACAACAGTCCATGCGAGCAGCAGGTGCACGCAATAATATCGAAGTTCCAAAAGTCAATTTTTATCCGAGTCGTCACCCTGACCCTCGCAAGGCTCGTAAAAAGGACATCAAACAAGCACGTGCATTACTCAAGCCATCGAAGCGTTCAATCTTCAATCCGTTACGGTGGGCTGGCTTTAAGTACAGATACAACAAGAGCGCAGGCGCTTGTGTTGTGGACGGTTGTGATTGTCAGAAGTTAATTCAGTACGACAATCTGTATGCAAAAATCACTGACGAGTCCACTGGTGAAAGTCTGTGGGATTTGTACTGGCAAAACCCAGTTACAGGCGAGCCTACGGCCTTTATTGCTCGTGAAAATGTAACAGATGGTCGACTGATGCGAGGAACATACTGCCCTGAGCATTTACATCTGTATCATCTGTTGACAAAATGGGAGTCAGAAAACGAAAAAGAACGACTCAAAACAAAGGGAGGTATGCGAGAGATGGTCAGAAAGGGTGTGAGCACAGTCGCTGTACCGATTTCAGTTCTAAAAAAGAAGAACAACACACCTGAGTTCTTGCTCAAGTATGAGCCGTTCTTTGTCGAGTTGGAAAAAGATTCCAAGCGACACGCAGGCATAACAATTACACATTACAAAAATCCAAACAACGGTATGAACGACATCACAGCCGTGTATTTTGACCTTCGTTACTTTCATGACGAACTTAACATGATTCCAACGGACGTTGGAATCAGCGACGCAGTTGGTTCTGTGGGTATCGAACAGGCTGAGCGGCAACAAGTTCAAGAACAGAACGTGCCTCAGCAACAATATACGCTTCCACAGCAGTAGGTGAACATATGGGATTATTTGGAGGAGGAAACGAGCAACAAAATGGAGCACTTAATTTGGGTGTACCACAGCAAAATGGATTTGCTCAACAGAATACATACCAACAACAGAGCGGTTGGGCACAAAACCCAATCGCAGGTGGTTTTATGCAAGGCGCAGGTATCAACCCACAGTACATGCAGCAACCCATGACACCCCCAAGCGAGGCTGAAATACAGTTGGCTATGCTCAAAAGTCTGTCTCCAGTTGACCGATTCATCGTTAGTCAGAAAATGCCCATGTTTGTACAGATGATAAACGACGTTGTCACATATTCATTGCTTGAAATCCTACGAAACGCCTCGTTTACACTCAACGAAGACGATGGTACGTTGAAAATGGACCCACAATCCTTGCCAACGAACCTTCAAACAATGAGTGCTGAGAACATTACAAGCCAATTCAATGCTATGACTGCCAAGAGTCAACAGGACATTGACAAAGCACAGATGGAACAACAGCAAATTCTCGCTGTATCTCAGCAATCCATGATGGGAAGCGCACTTCATGCTGCTATGGCTGACGAAGGATTCATGCAAAAGGTCGGTGGAGGCATCGGCTCGTTTACTCGTAACATGATTGGAGGTCGATAAGATGGATAGAGGACCAAGAATGCCCTTTTCACAAGGCTTTGCACTAACGACAAGCGATATTTTCGCCCCGAAAAAGTCCGTTATCGTTGATATGGTCATGGTTCAGATACTGACCATCATCGTAACTGTCACAATGCTGCTTATTTTGAAGAACGATTCGCTCGGAAGCGATACGATTGCATGGCTCATGGGGTCACTGATGACAGGAGTTCTCCTCGCAAGTGCAATTTATTCCCGAATTTCGTCGGTATAACGTCCCCATTGCCCGATTGGGCACTCTGAAGAGGACAGACTTGTCTTTATTCTCATCTGACAGCCGCATTTTTTGCACCTTGAACCCGTCCAATGAGGGCATTTTTGACACATTTTAAGCCGTTTTTCCTTGATTTCAGGGGGTACATTTCGCCTTAAAACGACATCCCGTGCTGCTTTTGCGAGAGATACAGCCGTATCTTTGTTCACAGGCACGCCCAAGACACGTACACCTGCTGGACGAATGCGACCCATGTGCTGTTTTTCGCACCCTCTTTGATAAAACCTTATCGTTGACAGTTACCTGCCCTTACGCATGGGGGGTCGTCAGACAAAATTGTCATGTGCTTTTTGTCAGGATGAGAACCGTGATGAACTTGAGGAACAAATAGCCTCAGGAATCGTCGATATGCGCGTACTGGACCGTGATAAAGGGTGGAGAACCAATACGGCTGAGAGACATATGCGAAACCATGCAGGCGAAAACGTCACTGGTTCTAATTACCGATGCCCAATATGCACCTCAGACAACCGAGGATTGTACGAAGTCGCTTACTTTGACGAGGGCATGACCACAGAAGAGATAGCAAACGAGGTCGATTGTTCAGAAGATGCGGTATATCGGCATATGAAAGAGCATTTTCAGCCACTTGTACGCCGTTCCTCGACTGCGGTCGTTTCAATCAAGGTTGGTGAAGAACTCGGAGTCATACGAAACAATACAGAAAAGTTGAACGAGAAGTTGACTCGATACATGGACGAGGTCAGCATTCACGATGACAACGCTATAGGTGATATGGTACGCCTCAACAAAGAGATTCGTGAGTCAATCAAAGACCTCATGGCATTCCAATCACAATGGGCACAGCCTGAGGAAAAGACTGTGACCAATACCATCAACATCCTGAAAGTTGAAATGGCGAAGGAGAGTCCCGAAACATGGATGCGAGTGCGTGAAGCACTTCTTCGTGGCGATTCTGACGTTCTTGATGTGATTGATGAAGGGGAGGTGGACTGATGCCAAGTGGATTCGGAGGTATGGGACGTGGCTCTGATACCCGTATGTATGCTCCCCGTTCAGAATCGAGTCGTATGTACGCATCCGATGACGAGGATTCGTACAGGCATGGCGCAGGCGATGCCGAAGAACAGGAGCGTCGACGTGACGAAAAGATGCGTAAGCGTGAAGAAACGAAAGTCGTTAGCGATACACCGCATCTTCAAATCAGCATCGACAAACCTGATGAAGACCCGATGATGGGTGGCATGGAAGAACCTCAAGAAGAGGAAGACCCGAACATGTACAATCCTGAACAGGACGCTATGGCATCCGATATGTCGGCTATGGCAGGCGCACTCGGCACAGGTGGACCTGATTTGTCTCAAGCACTCGGTGCTCAGACAAACGGTGTCATGGGCGGCTATCGACCACTGGTTGCTACAGGTGAGCCGATGGACGACGCTTGGTCGACGTTGATGAAGAGTAGTTTGAAAAACATAAAGCCGAAGCAAAACAAACCGTGGCAACAACATCAATTTGACCCTCCACCCGGTGGGCGCCGACCTGATTTAGCCACATCATTGAGAGGCAGTCGACAGGCACGTACACTCAGTCCACGCACAGAACATGGTGGAACAACCGAAGCACCACTTGCTGTTGAGATGGGTCACTTGGCATTGACGACCAAGCAACCGCTACGCATGTTCCCCGGTAAATACCGACAGCAACTCGGTCAGCGACAGCAACATTCGCTAATGGGTAACATCACCATGCCCTACCAAACACACAACATCGAGCAACGTACACCTACAAAGCCCGGACCAATGGGTGCAGGTAAGATAATCGGTATGCCAACTGGCAAAGGGCGCTCAAAAGCAGTAGCCAAGTCAGAACTCCAAGAAATGAACACACTGCTCAAGTCAGCAAAAGACTATCTTCACATCTCACAACTCCGAAGAATGATTCGTGATTTGAAGAAAATCGTCGAGCGACAAGACCGAATGAAGAAAGCACCTCTTTCCCGTGGTAGCAAGAAGAATAAGGAGGCAGGTCATCGAGGAGAAACAAC
>CEQB01040284.1_pt1 | contig 20626 bp, 21 predicted proteins | sample 530581 | NCBI WGS metagenome assembly CEQB01 (sample SAMEA2620588, study PRJEB7988) | marine metagenome | biome: marine biome (ENVO:00000447); feature: deep chlorophyll maximum layer (ENVO:xxxxxxxx); material: "saline water (ENVO:00002010), including plankton (ENVO:xxxxxxxx)" | depth 75 m
CGATGTGCCAGCTGCTGCAGGCACTAATACACTAACCTTTCCAGCTGCAACAGGCAATATTATAACCAACAAAACTGCTGGAACGATTATACAAATAGTGAATACTCAAACAGGAGCTGTAGCTACAGGAACCACAACTATGCCACAAGATGACACTATCCCTCAAAATACAGAAGGCGATCAATACATGACTTTAGCAATCACTCCAACTAATTCATCTAACAAATTAAAAATAGATGTCGTTTGGCATGGTTCAAATGGTACAGCCTCTGGAATAATGTTGGCTGCTTTATTTCAAGACTCAACTGCAAATGCTTTAGCTGCCGGTTCGGCAGGTAGCACTGAGGCGGCGAATGATATGAAAGATATTGTGTTTAGCCATTTCATGACTGCTGGTACAACAAGTGAAACAACATTTAAAGTGCGAGCAGGATTTAATGCTTCAGGCACGACCACTTTTAATGGAGCTGGTAGTGGAAGAAGATTAGGTGGAGTCTTTGCATCATCTATTACTATTACAGAAATAGCAGTATAAGGAGATAAAATATGTATTTTGGTGCAACCACATTTGCTGAAGATTGTTTTGGAGCACAAGGTGTACCTAATACTATAGTTGAAGTTTCTGGTATTGCTTTAGCGATGAACGCTGGTAGCTCTTCACAAACTGGAGAGGCTAATGTAAGCGTAACAGGCACTGCTTTAACCTCATCAATTGGAACTCTTGGTATACAGATAGATGTTAGTTTTGCTGTATCTGGTATTAGCATGACCGCCAGTCAAGGAATAGCTAATGGTATTGGTTGGGCAACTGTAAGCACAGGCACAGCACAAACTTATTCTGCGGTTAGCACAGGATCTAGTCAAACGTGGACTGCTGTAAGTAAAGGCACAGAGCAAACATGGACTATTGTGGATGAGGTTGAAAAGGTTGCATAACGACCTTATAATTAATATAAACATACAAAGTAGGTAATTATGGCATCATCATACTCAACTGATTTAAAGTTCGAACTGCAAGTAACTGGAGAAAACCCTGGAACATGGGGTGATAAAACCAATAATAATTTTAACGTTGTTCAACAAGCGATAGCTGGATACGAAGAAGTTAATGTTGCCTCTGGCGATGTTACTTTAGTAATGTCTAATGCAGCAGTATCTAACGCAAGAAACATGAGTATTAAATTTACAGGTACTTTAGCAGCCAATCGAACTGTAAATATGCCTGCAAGTATTGAAAAGTTTTTTAATATTATTGATGGCACTGATCATGCAGGTTATACCCTTACTTTTAAGGTAACCAGTCAGACAGGTTTTTTACTATGTGAAGGTAATCATTATGTTTGTCACTCAAATGGCACTGACATTGTAAAAGATCAAGAAACACGTTTTTGGCGTGTTGTTAGTGCAGCTGAAACAGTGCAAGCTGGAGCACAACTATTAGTTGATACTTCTGGTGGAGCTAGAACAATCACCTTACCTGCCTCACCTGCCGCAGGTGATGAAGTAACTTTTTTAGATTCAGAAAATACTTTTGATACTAATAATTTAACTGTAGGTCGTAACAGTTCTAATATAAATGGTGCCGCTTCTAACCTTGTAGTAGCGAATGAAAGAGCAGCATTTACTTTGGTATATTCAGGTGACGCTACTGTAGGGTGGCAATTTAAAAATAGAGATCAATCTTTACATAGTGGCTCGGACATGCTTTTAGATTCTGGTGGCGATATCATTTTAGATGCTGATGGTGCAGATATTATTTTTAAAGATGCTGGCACAGAAGTAGGTCGATTTACTAATAGCTCAACTGATTTTGTAATACAATCTGCAACCAGTGACAAAGACATGATTTTTAAAGGTAATGACGACGGCTCGGTGATTACCGCACTAACATTAGATATGTCAGCAGCAGGTGCTGCAACTTTTAATAATGATGTTACGGCATTTTCTGACAACAGATTTAAAGAAGATATAACAACGATACCAGATGCTTTAGATAAAGTGTGTAAACTTAGAGGTGTAACATACAATAGAATAGATATTGAAGAATATGGTGAAAAGCATATGGGTGTAATAGCACAAGAAGTAGAAAAAGTGATACCAGAAGTTGTCAAAACAGATAAATCAAAAGAAAAAATAAAATCAGTTGCTTACGGCAACCTTGTTGGTGTTCTTATTGAAGCAATAAAAGAATTAAAAGCTGAAATAGAGGAACTCAAACATGACCATAAAGAGTAGCGGTTCTAGTTTAGCAATATCCGAAATAGCGGCAGAATTTGGTGGTAGCACTCCACATTCTATGTCCGAGTATTATCGTGGTGGTAGTTTAGTACCTTCAGCTTCAAGCACTTCAGGCATTGCCTCATCAGGTGCAATCACCATGTCAAGTTTTTATGGTACTTCTAATCGTATTGCAATTACTTTAACTATTTCAGGCGATACTTCTAATTACAATATTTACAATAACAGAGGTGGCACCTATGTTGCAGGCCTAAGTGATGTTACCTTAGTCAATAATGCAACTATTTCTTCAACCTCAACTGGCACCGCAGCCTTAGATACAGGCACAGGATGGACTAGTGGTGACACTATTACCATTGACAATAACTCAACCGTTGTCGGTGATGGTGGCGATGGTGGTGCTGGAGCAACAAGAAGTAATAATTCTGTAACTTCAGCAGCAACAGCGGGTGGTGCTGGTGGGCATGCTATTAATATTCAATTTGATACCACTATTGATAACACTGGCGGAACTCTTTCTGGCGGTGGTGGCGGTGGTGGCGGTAGTGCTGGTGCAACGGCCTCAGCAAATATAAAAGGACAAACTTCTTTTCACACTGCTGGCGGAAATGGCGGTGGTGGTGGGTTTGGTGGCGGTGCTGGTGGAGCGGCTGGTTCGGCATCATCAAGTAATAATTCTACAAACGGTAACGCAGGATCTGCGGGTGCAGTAAATTCAGCGGGTTCAGGAGGAGCAGCGTTTAGCGTAAGTGTAGGTGACGATTCAGCAACGTCCGCAGCAGGTGGAGATGGTGGTGGTGCAGGAGCAGCAGGAACCACTGTTAGTGGAGCAGGTGGGGCAGCTGGCAAGGCTGTAAACTTAAACGGAAATACTGTAACATTTACAGCTACAGGTACAAGAAATGGAGCAACCTCATAATGATTTTATTTAGAGCATTTATCAACAACAAAGCAGTTACCAATAGAGTCTATTGGGCTGGTAGTGAAGATTCAGAAACTGTAGCAATAAAAAAAGAAGTTACCGATGTGTTTACTTCTGAAACTTTTCCTTATCCTGTAAATATATGGGGTGTCGATATGAACGCTAATGTTATTACGTTTCATCAATGCTCGGTAGAACAAGACCACAAAGACAGCAGTAAGTTTCAAAACAGTTTGTTATTAGATGCTGATTTTTTAAGATACATTTATAATCTTGATACTAAAACTAAGACCATAGAGATATTTTATAAAGCAGATCAAGCTATACCAGTGGTATCTTTGGGTTCTGGTGTGTCGGTATATCGAATCTCTGATATGTGTGATGCTGATTTTAATTTACAAAAGACTCAAGCTATTTATGCACAAGGCACAAATGCAAATATATTTGCATGGGCTAAATCTTTAAAATCAGATATTGTAATGCCTATATCAGAGAGTAAAAAACTACATGCTGATGATTCTTACAAGTTTCAATTTAATACAGCAGGTGAATTACAATCGGTTGAGTTATTTGCACACTTAGACAGAGTTATGGTGTATGGCGTTGGTAATAGTTTGTATACTGAATATAGTGCTGACTTTGCTGATGAATTATCTAATTTAGCGGATACTGAAATTGTCGTGCCCAAGTTTGACAATAATGGCAATCGTGTGGCTCAAGAAGTTAATAAAGAAAATATAAAAGAATATGTAATGGTGCCTAAATCAGACGGAAGTGGTGGATATGATAAAGTTCTTGCAAAAGATTTATAAAGGATCTGGTATTGGTTCTACTCATGTAATAACCAGAACAGGTAATCCAATGTTAAAAAGATGGGGTGTATGGACACCTTTCTTTACTGTATTAATATCTAAAATATATCCAATCAAACAAATCGCTCATAACCATGAGGGTTCTTTCGTATCTTTTTTATTATGGGGTAAATATCAAGAAACTGTGTATGACCCAGCTAAAAGTTTAATACAAATAAATGATAAGAAATGGTTTAATCAATTAAGTCACGACAAATTTCATACGATTAAAGCAGAACAACCAGTCTATACAATTATGTTTATGGGTAGACGAGTTAATGAAGAAACATCTGGTTTAATAAAAGATAAAATTGTACCAGCTAGTAGATTAGTTAGAGGATACCGATAATGCCATTAATTAAAGTGCCATTTAAACCTGGTTTTAATAAACAAATGAGTGAATCCGTTGCGGAAAGCACATGGATTGATGGCGACTTTGTAAGATTTAGGTACGGCGAACCAGAAAAGATCGGTGGTTGGGAGAAGCTAACTGCAAATACTATAGTTGGTGCTGCAAGAGACACACACAACTGGACTGACTTGGATGGTAATAAGTATTTAGCAATAGCCACCAATAAAGTTTTGGTTATTTATTATGGAGGTGCTTATTATGACGTGACACCGCTGGATACTACATTGACTTCTTGCACTTATACGACTACCAACAATTCAGCAACTTTAACGGTAAACAAAACGGCACATGGTTTAGCAGCGGGAGATCTTTTTACTTTTAGCAACATGACCATACCAGGTAGTGGCACGGGTTTTGTGGCAACAGATTTTACTGATACCACGTTTGAAGTGGTTACACGAGCAACTGACACGTTCACCGTCACCATGAGTAAGGTTGAATCTGGGGCTGGTGTAACTGGTGCAACAGGGTGCAATGTAAACCCATATGTTAAATTTGGTCCAGCACAAGCAACCGCAGGTTATGGTTGGGGTGTGGCTCAATGGGGTGGTGAAACACTTGCTTTAACTAAAAATGATTTAAACGGTGCGTTGGGTGACAATACAGCTGGTACTGGAGGTTCTGGCACTGCGGTAACTTTAACATCAACATCTGGTTTTAGTTCATCTGGACACATTTTAGTCGGTTCAGAATTAATCACTTACACAGGCATTTCTAGTAATGATTTAACAGGCATTACTAGAGCGGCTTTGGGTTCAACTCGTGCAGCACACGATGATGAGGCAGTCGTTACCGATGCGACTAACTTTGTTGCTTGGGGTAACGCATCAGCAACTACAGATGTAACTTTAGAACCTGCTAATTTTGCGTTGGACAATTTTGGCACGATACTGATTGTTACAGTGCACGATGGTAGAACTTTTGAATGGAATCCAAGCAGTAGTTTAACCACAAGAGCAACTGTTAGTAGTAATAATCCAACTAAAAGTGTTATGTCATTAGTATCAGGCCGAGATAGACACTTGATACATTTAGGCACAGAAACTACTGTAGGCACAGCAAGTACACAAGACAAGATGTTTATTCGTTTTAGTGATCAAGAAGATAGAACTGATTATACGCCTGTATCAACAAATACAGCAGGCACGTTTAGATTAGACTCTGGTAGTAGAATTGTTGGGGCAACTAGAGCCAAAGATTATATTTTAATATTAACCGATACCTCTGCTTATACCATGCAGTTTGTTGGACCTCCTTTTACTTTTAGTATTCAACAGGTAGGTTCGAACTGTGGCTTAATTGGTCAACACGCCCTAGTGTATGTAGATGGTGCTGTATATTGGATGGGTGAGTCTGGAGGCTTTTTTGTATTTGATGGTACAGTAAAACGCTTACCTTGTTCGGTAGAAGATTTTGTGTTTACTAATGTCAATGAAGACGACTTAGGTATTAACTATGACTCAGGTGAAATAGTTTATAGTAATTACAACTCTCTTTTTACGGAAATAAATTGGTTTTACCCTAAAGCAGGTTCAAATGCAATTGATAGATGTGTCACGTTCAACTATAGAGAAGGAGTGTGGACTACCAGCTCGCTAGCTAGAACGACTTATGCTGACAAGTATTTATTTGACAAGCCGATAGCGACAGAGTTTGCATCTTCTACTGCGCCTACTTTTCCAACCATTCAAGGTGTAAGCACTACCAACGGTGCAACAACAACTTATCAACACGAGAAGGGTGTAAATCAAGCAGACCAAAATGGTAATGCTACTGCTAGTATTGATGCGTTTATTGAATCTGGTGATTTTGCTTTTGTAGATGGAGGACAAGGTGAGTTTCTTATGAAGATAAAAAGATTTATACCAGACTTTAAAGTTATTAGTGGTAATGCCACGGTTACTTTAAAAATTAAAAGTTTTCCTAGTGAAACAAAAGCCAGTTCATTATTAGGTCCTTTTACAGTAACATCATCAACTAAAAAAATAGATACCAGAACTCGAGGTCGATTGGTGGCATTGAGAATAGAAAATACCACAACAGATGAAAACTGGAGATTTGGTTCATTCAGAGCAGATGTGCAACCTGATGGGAGAAGATAATGGCAAAAATAATTGTTACAATACCAGAACCTAAAGAAGAGTATGATGCTAGTAATCAAAGACAAATTCTTGAAGCATTAAATACTTTAAAAAACCAACTTAATTTTTCTTTTCAAACTACTTTTAAAAACGAACAAGATGCGTTTAATTTTTTCTTATCATGACTATTCAATATAAAAACCAAGGTTTTACCTTAGCAAATACTGATGAAACATCTGTGTTAACTGCGCCAACAGACGCACGTTTACTTATAAAACAAATACAAGCAGTCAACATACACAGTAGTGCAGTAACTTTGACCACAAAATTAACAGATACTTCTGCATCAGCCACGCACGTCATAGGTAATCAAGACATTGCTGCGACGAGCACGACCGATATTATTACCAATACGCTAGTATTAGAAGAAGGTGATATACTTAAAATGACCGCAGAAACAGCTGCCAAACTATCAGGTGTTATCTCATATGCTCAATTAGACAGATCACAAGAAAATGGTTAAAATGTCGCCATGACTATTACTATAGACTGTGAATCAAAAGTTAAAATCACAAACAAAAAGTCAGGTCTTGAATATGCCTCAGAGGAACAAGCTCAAGAAGACATAAAAGATCCTAGCACTTCTACTAAGGAAGAAGACATTCAACGTGATGTTACTATTATTGTTCCAAAATTAGACTTGTTTGGGGAGACAAATGAGTGAGCCAAAAGGTGGCACTGAATTACAACTGGAGTTTTTGCAAAAATATGTTGACAGTGAGTTATTAAGTCACTTTCAAATTTGCACATCCATACCAGGCAAAGTTCCAATAGACCCAGATAAGATAAATATTCTGTGGCAAAAAAACAACTACAATCAACCTAATATACAACCTTGGTTTAGTGACAAAAAGAATCACGATCAATACGATTGGTATATATTTAATTCGCATTGGAGTGCAGAAAAGTATCGTATGATGTTTCAATTACCATTGGAAAAATGCCATGTCATAAAAAATGCTGTTACACATTTTCCAGAGCTTCAGCCTTATAAAAAAGGAGACACAGTAAGATTAATTTTTCAGCCTACACCATGGCGAGGGCTAAATGTTTTATTAGGTGCTATGGATCTTTTAAAAAAAGAGAATATAATATTAGATGTTTACAGCAGTTGTGACTTATACGGGAGTGATTTTGCTAAAAGAAATAAAAAGGATTGGGAGATTTTATTTGACCAAGCGAGAACTTTACCAAATGTTAATTATATTGGTAATCGTTCTAATGCTTTTATTCTAGATAAATTAAAAAATTACCATATGTTTGCCTACCCTTGTATTTGGGAAGAAACCTCTTGTATCTCTGCTATTGAGTGTATGTCAGCAGGTTTGTATACAATTACGACAAACTATGGTGCGTTATTTGAAACATGTGCTGATTTTCCTGTTTACATAAATTTCGATAAGGACGTTAAAAAATTAGCTTATAAGTTCGCTTATGCTATAAAACATCTTATGTGTCAACTTCACAGAGATTACGTTCAAGATCATTTAGAGCTACAACAAAACTATATGAAGCGTTTTTATAGTTGGCATAATAGGAAAACACAATGGACAAATTTTTTGATTGGTGCTAAGGGTGCTAAAAAATAATACATCAATATATTTAGCAACACCTGTCCATAGTGAGGTATCTATACATTACGCTCAAAGTGTACTAGACTTTCAAAAAGAGTGTTTAGATAGAAACATTGACATTTCAGTACATTTGATGAAATCCTCATTGGTTACTCAAGGTCGTAATCTATGTGTGGCGGGTTTTTTAGAAAGTGGTATGTCACATTTACTGTTTATTGATAGTGATATAGCTTTTACCTGTGATAGCATATGGAAAATGCTTGAGGCTGACAAGGATGTCATTTCTGTGCCTTACCCACTTAAACACGTCAAGTTTGACCGATTGATCGCCAAGATACAAGCAGGTGATGTGACCACAGCCAAAGAAGCTCATGTAAACTGCAACACTTACCCTTTACGCTTAGAGGACGAAGAAGATATTAAAGTTGAAGGAGATGGTGTGATTGAGGTGACTCACGCACCAACTGGTTGTATGTTGATCAAACGTAATGTCTTTGAGCAAATGATAGAGGCGTACCCTGACACACGGATCACGCAAGAAACTATTGTCGATGGTAGATTACAGAAAAAACCTTATCTGTATAACCTTTTCGACACTTATCACGATAAAGAAACTAAACATTTTCTAGGTGAAGATTTTGCTTTTTGTCGACTTTGGCGAAAATTAGGTGGTAAATGCTATTGTTACATAATGGACTATATAACTCATGTAGGTGAGTTTCAATACACAGGTCGATTGTGGGACGAACTGCGTCCTAACAGTGTTGATAGCACTGAAGAATAAGGGTAAACTTATCTTAATAGTAATTGGAGATAGGACATATGCCCGCTTTTTTATCGACAGCTTTAATGGCAGGTGGTTTAAGTTTCGCATTGGCTAAATTATCAGGTGCATCCACAAGTGACTCTTTCAAATCAGCGATTCTAGGTGGACTAGGATCTTACGCTACTGGTGTTTTAGGGCAAGGGCTATCTAAAACAGCAGCAGAGGGAGTTTTAAAGGAATCATTAAAATCAGGAGTCAGTGGTGCTGCTACCCAAACCCTTCCTTCAGGTTTGGTAGATCAAACATTAAAAGGTGTAACATCAGTAGGTGGATTAAGTACAGTTCCAGCTGTAACAGCAGATTCAGTAAGTAAAGGTTTTCTTACTACAGCTATGGAAAGGACAGGCAGTTTTCTTCAAGACCCTAGTAGACAATTTGCCTCCGGTATTGGTATAGGTGGCAGTTATATAATCGATAAACTTAATGAACCAACTGGACGAAAAATCGATCCAAATAATCCATACAATTTAAGTCCGCAACAACAAGAGGCCATGTTAGAGTCGCAAAGAGGTAAGTTAACTGGATTAACACAAAGGTTTGACTATGCTTCAGCACCACAAGAACAAGTGGAACCTTATGATTTTGATTCCATGCTTTATGCAAAAGAAGGTGCTTTTGTTGAAGGTATAGCACAATATGCAACAGGTGGAGTAAACTATTTACCTAGTAAAGTAGAAAATGACGAAAACGATATAAATAATTATGTTAGAGCATCTGGATATGTAGAAGACGGATCCGGTGTTGGTGACAAAGATGAAGATACCATGTTAGCACAACTTGCCGATGGTGAGTTTGTGTCTCGTGCAGATGCCATTCTTGGAGCAGGCATCATGGCAGGTGCAAATCCTGCGGACTTTAAAGATATGCGTAAAAAGGGAGCTGCATTTTTTTACAATCAACAAGATCAACTAAAGAGGGTATACGATCTGGTAAGCGCGTAAATGCAAACAAAATTTATTAAGTTTACAAAGTTTGAAGTAGAAAAAGTTTGGCCTTTAGCAAAAGATTTAGTTCAACTAGCTTGTGAGACAAACGGAGCGTTTGATGTAAATGACATCAAAGACATGTGCAAAGAAGGAGCCATGCAACTCTGGTTAGTAATTGATGAAACTGATAAAGTTCTTGCAACAGTGGTGACTGAAATAAGAAGCTACCCTAATTATAAAGTTTGTGATGCACGGATCGTGACTGGCAAACAAATGAATAGGTGGCATCACCATGTAGCTGATTTAGAAGCATGGGCTAAAGAACAAGATTGTAAAAAAATGGAATTATTTGCAAGACCAGGGTGGGAAAAAATTATGAAACCAAAAGGCTATGTTAAAACACATGTACAAATAGAGAAAGACTTATGAGTATAAATACAGATAATTTAAGTATGAAACAAAAGATAGAGTTATTTAAAAAACTTTATGCTGAAATAGCAAAAAAAGGTAAAAATGGAGATACTCATCTAGCTCATATTAATGCTTATGAACGTGAACTGTTAATACAACATGGTGGTTGTGGCACAGTTAACGATGAAACTGAATTAATGCAATATTTTGGTGGTGGTGGCGGAGGTTCAACACCAGCAGAAACACAAACTACTTTTACAAGAGAAGCTCCTGAAATTGAAGCACGTAAACTAGCATTGTACGATACAGCTGCTGAGGTAACATCACAACCAATAAACATACCTGCTTTTCAAGTTGCAGGGCCTTCGGCTCTTGAACAACAAGCTTATCAGGATGCAGGTATGACTGGCACTGGCACTGCTGCTGTTAATCAGGGTATTGCTTCTGCTTTATCTGCACAACAAAGGGCTCAAGCAATGCCAAATATTGATGCTTTTTTAAATCCGTACAATCAATTTATTATCGACGAGATTAATAGACAAGCAGGTATGCAATCTAACCAAATAAGTGCAGATGCACTTAGATCTGGTGCGTTTGGTGGTGGTCGAGAAGGTGTGCAACAAGCAGAACTAATGGGTGCGACACAACGAGCTGTTGGTCAAGCACAAGCACAAAATTTTGGAAGAGCATTACAAGCAGCACAACAGCAACAAGGTTTAGGTGTACAGACTGATTTGGGCGTTGCGCAAGCACTTGGAGGCTTTGGTGCACAACAACAGGCAATGCAAGCGCAAGATTTACAAACACAAATGGCAGTGGGTCAATCACAAAGAAATTTAGCTCAACAAGCCTTAGCAGCACAACGTCAAACTGATATTGCGCGAGCTTATGAACCATATCAACGTTTAGAGTTCCAAAAAGGTATTATGACTGCGTTACCAACTGCAGCGAGTCAGGTTACACAAAGCACGGCTCCTGGAACCAATCCATTAGCACAAGCTGCTGGTTTAGGTTTAACTGCCGCAAAAACCTATAATATACTTGGCGGCACTGGTGTAGGAGGTAAGTAATGGCATTTCCTATCATAGCAGCAGCGGGTATAGGAATTTTATCAAGGCTAGCTCCAGTGGCGCGTACTGTTTATCAAGGCATTAAAGCAAATAGAGCAGTCAATAATCCAGTGACTCGATTTCCATTTAAAGCAACAGGAACAGTATTAAAAAACCCCTCTGCAAATTTATTATCAGCAGGATATATTGCACAGGACTTGCCAAGTAACTTCAGGGAGATTGGACAAAATTATCAAGATAAAAATTATGATTTAATGCTTGGAAACATGGGGTTAACTAGTTTAGAGATATTGGGCTTGCCTTACTTATTAAGAAGAGGCACTAAATCTAATTTGTTTAGGGGTAAAGTTCCTTTTACTAAAGTTGGAAGTGGAGAACTCCCCTCTGCAAAAAGTGCAGCTGTTAAACAAAAAAAACTTGCTAAAAAAATTGGTAATGTTATTGGAGAAGATAAATACATGGGCACTAAATTAGTTGGTTCTGGCACAGCATTTGTTGGAGGGTATGGCAGTGAGCTAGGTTTGTTTGATGACCTTTTGGCTAGTACGCCAATACAAAAAGATACCAAAGACAAAGATAAGGTAGATTCAGATTCAATTTTACAACCTGGTGCAGATGCTAATACGACCGATTTAATTAAGTCTACAACACCAAACAATAGAGTAAATTTAAAATTAGATAAAGCAGCTTTTGCAAGTAACATTGCAGATCAAATGGCTGATACTGAAGACTTAGTTGCTCTTGCAACGAGTGGAAAAAAAGACAACGTGGTTGATCAAGAATTAATAGGCGCTACCAACACTCAAATCAACACTCAAATAAAGAACAACCTTACTGATGTTAATAAAATTATGGGGGGTGAAGAAGGACCTAAAGGACCACTAGGTGGTAATTTAGTCGAAGCAGATGATGTAAAACAAGACAATCAACAAACAAATGCAGGTGACATTTTAAATACATCGACTGATACAAATTTGGCAAAAAATAAAATGCTTACTAGTTTATTTATGTCTCAGAAATTAATGTTACCAGGTCAATTTGCAAGAATTGAAGAACAAATTCAAAAGAACTATCAAAACTCCAGCGATAAACTTGACGAGTATCGAACTGGCTTGCTTGAACAAGAAAGAAAAACTTTTGATGAGTTCATAGGTGACTTTAAAGAAAGATCTGGTTTAAAGGATTATAACAAAAAACAACAAGATTATATTTTGTTAAAACTTGGATTAGATTTAATGTCCGGCAAATCTTATGAAGGTGGAGTATCAGGGTTTTTAGATATTTTAGGAAGTGCAGGTGCAGATGCGGTAGATAGTTTAGGAGCCTTACAAGCTTCAGAAAGCGAACTTATGCAAGGCATGGCACTAAAATACGATGAATATTTAAACACACTTGATCAACAACTTTCAGATAATGAAAAATATCTTTTTGAAACAGATTTAGGAATTATGCAACAAAGAGACGATGGTATGCTTGAACTTCACAAATCAAAAGTCGAAGCCAGCATGCGATTAGATGAAATGTACATGGAAGCTCTCATGAAACAAATAAATCAACAGGGTGGTAATGATTATGATCTATATCAAGACGATTTTGGTGTTAAAGTACTGAACCCTGATGCCCTTTTTGGTATGGAGTTTTACAGAGTTTCACGAAACAAAGGAGACAATAGGCTTTACATTATTCCAAGAATGGGTAAAGCATATCCTGCAGATAGTGTAGGAGTAGCTGATGAAAACACTTATGAATTTAAACAAACTGCTATTGATAAAGCATTTAATCAAATACATTATGCGTCTGACGGACAGCATTTAATTAATTTATTTTTTGCTACGGTTTCAGAAGGTAATTTATTGCCTGGCTCAGATGCCAACATTGCTGATACAGCAAGCAATTTAGTAGGTGTTGAACAATTTATTCGATCAATTACCGGTGACATTTTACCAAGAACTGGAACCACTGGTGGTACTGATAAAACTTCCTTGTATATTGACAAAATAGAAAATAACACAGGTGAAATTTTTAAAGTTAGTAAACTAAATAACACAAATATTGAAAAAATCATCATGGAAAACGCAGCTTTATCAGATCCTAATGAGAAGGACACACAGCAATACATGTTAAATCAATATAGAGAAGACATAGCTGAGGCTCAGAATTATGGAAACACAGCATTAGGAAAAGATTTTAAAGGTGAAAGAAGAGGTGACACATGGGCAGATCACATTTACAAAATGGTAATACCTGATGCACAACAGAAAAAGATGAGTCCCAAAGAGCAAAGGGAAAAATTAGAAGAAATTAAAAAAGCTCTTGCAAGGTACAAAGTAATTGAAACTAATTTAACTTATATTGTGGCTAATGCAAACAAAGCTGAAGACCGTTTGACACAAAAAGATATTGAAGAAGCTAAAAAACTTACTGAAGCGATCGTTAATAAGGATACAAAGGTTATTTTAGAAAAATATAGATTACTTGAGACAAGGCTTAATCGTAATTTTGAAAAAAATGCAAAAGTTCTACTTTCAAGTATCAGTGAGACTCCAGCGAGTTTACTTCAACAATTTGGTCACATGAAAATTTTAAGACAGTATCAAGCTCAGCAGGCATTAAAAGCAAGAGGAGAGGAAGTTAAAGATTTAAGTGAAATGAGCAATTACGATTTGTTTCAACTATTTAAACAAGGGAAATAATTATGGAAAGTTTAGAAGAACTACAAAATTTAATTGATAGCAAAGCGCTTAATCCTGCTAATTTAGGAAACCAGCAGTTAAAAATAATGGATGCTCTTTTTAAAAAAGGGGCATTAACAGGTTACAATAATGTAAATGAAATGTTTGAAGAACGTGAAACTGCAAGAGAAAATATTAAACAAGACGCTTTAGAAAAAGCAAATCCTGGTGGTAAAAGCAACTTTGGTTATGTAATTGCTGGTGATCTCACAGGCAGTATGGTTCCTTATATTTTGGATAGAAAGAAACTTATGTTTGCGGCGAGAAAGGCTAAAGAGGCAGATAATTTTAGGTTTACGCAAAGTAAGATGGGTAAATTTATGAGTTTAATTACAGAAAAAACTTTAGGTAAAAGATTTAAAGGAGTAAGAAGATTATTTGGAAGAACTGCTGATTTTTTTACAAAATCTGCTGATGCTGGACAGAAATTTGTTAGAAGTCAAGCTGGAAGAACTGAATTAAAATCTATTGCTGGGGGCACTTTAGGTGCGGGTGGAGGAGCTGCTACTTTTGAAATACAACAATATCGTGAGGGTTTGAAAAAAGCCGCAATGTTTGATCTTGCAGAGATATCTAGTAATGAATACGCAAAGATGGATCCATTAGAAAAGGCAACAACTGCTGTTATGTTTGAGATGAAAAATGCTTTGCTTTACAACACAATTGGGTCAGCATTAACACCTATAGTCAGTAAAGTTGGTAAACGTGTTTTAGGAAAAGCTTTCGGATTAGGTGGTAGAAACAGAGAAGAAATTAAAGCAGCTGTTACTGTAGCAAGTGAAAAAAGTATTCCATTAACTGTAATTGAAGCATCAAAAACAGCAGGTGGTGGATTTTTCTCTAGTTTAATTACAGGTTTCCCAAGAGTTTTAGGTCAGCTACCTTTAATACAAAGTTTTATTAAAAGGGAGAGATTTAAAAGGCAAGAAGAGACTGCTAAAAGAATGAATATGATGTTCACTAAAAGTTTTGGGCCAATTTTTCACACACATCTTTTTGGTAATGAGATTTATGCAACCATTAAAGCAAATCACGATGAAGTGGCTAGAACCACAGATGCTTTGTATGGACAACTATTAAGAAGAGCGGATATTATGTCGGATCCAAGAGTAATACCTGTCAAGGAACTTAATAAAGTAGTAAGAGGTTATGTCGATAAGGTAAAATCTATGAGCTTAGACAACCAATTGCCTACCCCAACAAGTGAATTAGAAAGTCAGATTCAAAATCTTGCCAGAATGGCTGGTAAAGAACAATTTGAACCACTAACACACATCTCACCCAAACAATACTTAGGTTTACAAGAAAGTTTAAATAAAGCTTTTGGTGAAATTTCTGAAATAAATCCAAACGCAGCAATTTTAGATTATATGACTCCTTTAAGAATGGCCATGGAACGTGATTTAGCTAATATTGGTGGTAAAAACTTTGCTAAAGAATTTTTGGAAGCCAATGAAGTTATTAAGAGTGAATATTCCAGACTTTTGTCTGAAGAGGGTCAGGACGCTGCACAAAAATATTTAATGAAAATACAAGACGATGTTAAAGAATATGCAGATGCTCTATACGGTGCTAATGAATTTTTTTCCTCTATTGCCAGCGCCATGACAGGGAAAACAGAATTGACAGATGCTTTGCGTTTATATGACGATAAACTTTTAACTAAGGCAAGCTTAGCGGGTAAAATCGGAGCTGAAAAGGAACCCTTGAGCAAATTATTTGGGCGCATAAGTAATTTAGTATTTAGAGATGGCACTTCTGAACAAGTCGCCGAATTAAAATTTTTGTTAAATGCCACAGGAAAGGAATCAGAAGTCGGCATAGGTAAAGGAGTAGGGCTTTTAGAAAGAGAAGCTCAAAAACAATTTCCAGACATGGCGAAAGCTTTAGCAAATAATCAAACAATAGTTAAAAATGGTAAGACTTACAAACCTGCTGATATCAAAGCTGCTCTTGAAAGAACAGGGAAAGTTGGTACTAGTTTGTACAAAGCCTTAATAGGCAGGGTTTTTACAGATGCTTATTATAATTCATTTGAAAACATAAGTAGAGCGGCATACAAATCACTTAAAAAGCAAAATATGAATCTTCAAGGAGTGATTGATGCAAATAGATTAAAGATTACTAAAAAAGTTTTTGACGATGATTTTTTAGATAGTCATTTACCCAACATAGCTGCAACTCAAAAATTTGGCGTGGGTTTGAAAAGATCCTTAAAACCTGGTGAAACTTTTGCAAGAGCTGGTCTTGAGGCTACTGAAGATTTACTTAAAAAAGATATTGCCGCTATAAGAACTGGTACATTTAATTACAATAATTTTGCTGATTCTATTGGCTATAATATACCAGGAAAGGAACAAAGATTTATTGAAATGTTTGGTGGTGGTCTTAAAGGTAAAAGACATTTTAAAGACTTTGATGGCGTTATGAGAATCTTGCAAGCACAAGCAGAAGTGGCTTATGGTGACATCAGTAGCTTCTTATCAAGACGTCTACAACTTGGTGGAGTAGGTATAATTACAGGTGGAGGTGTAGGTGGCTTTTTACTAGGTGGAACGGTATCAGCTGGTGTGTTAACAGGTGCTGCCCTGTTAGGGGCAGGCATTGGTATAGGTTTGGCGGGCATGAGTCCTAGATTTGCAAGACATTTACTAAATGTTATGTCGCCAGTTGAAAGAATTAAAGAAGCTAGAAACATGGACAAATTTTTTGGCGGTAGATTATTTGGCCTTCCTACTCCTGAAAGGAGTAGGTCATTCGTAAGATTGATAAATCAAATATCAGAGGAAGACCCTACTGCATTTGACGGTAAATTTGTACCTGAAATTACTGAAGAACAGGTCATAGAGTATCTTTTAAACGGACCAGCTTCTATTCCAGACACGAGTAATTTTACTCCTAAAGATATAAATCCTAAATATAGAGAAAGTTTTATGCCTAAAACTGTTGCATTTGAAAATGCTAGCCCAGAGGATAAATTAGCTTTAGACAGTTATTTTACTGGTATAGATGATGGCATTGAAAGAACATATGCGAATCGCACGCAACTTGAACAAGAAACTGTTAAAGCTGCAGAAATGGATGGAGTCGCAATTCCGCCAACTGATGTGCAAGAGGAACCTGTCGCACAAGCAGAAGCACAAACAGAACCGCAAATGGCTCAGGCAATGCCACAACAACAAAATCAAATACAGTACGAAAATATTTTTCCTAATGATCCATTAGGGGCAATGATTGCTAAAAACAAACAAACAGGTGGGACAGGTTAATGCAGATAGAAGCTAAAAACATAATTTATATTATTTCACCTTTTGTTTTAATAGGCATAGCTTGGGGTACATCGACCGCAACAATAAATGATTTAAAAAAAGAACAAGAACTTATTAAAGCTAAAGTAGATAAGGTTCAGGTAATGGAAGTAGAAGTTAGATACATTAAAGATCAAGTAAATAAAAACTCTAATAAACTTGATACTATTCTGGAGAAAATGAAGTGAAATGGACAACAGCATTTTTAATATTATTTACAGCTTGGTTGTTATTATATGTTACAGATAGTTTTGCTGCGGATAGTAATATTTATTACAAAGATCAACCACCAGCATCTGCCATATCGCCATCTGTTTCCATAGGTGGAGGCAGCGATGTGTGTGTGGTCGTAAGATCGGGTGCTTTGGGCACGAGTTTATTCAATGCTTCAGCTGGTATACATGTCGTTGATAAGACGTGTGAGCGCATCAAGCTTTCTAGGGCCATGGCTCAACTTGGATTACGCGTAAGTGCCACTGCTATTTTGTGTCAAGACCCACGAGTCTGGCAGGCAATGTGGGACTCTAATAGTCCGTGTCCTATTGATGGTAAAATAGGAGAGGAAGCAAAAAAACTTTACATCGAAAGAGGGATGGTAAAACTAGATGAAGAAGGTAATCTTTTGGATGCTCCTGGCATCCGCATCAATATCAGTAAGCCACGCCGAGTCAACGACTACGGACAACCTACTGAATAACCCAAATTTTACCACTGATACCAGTGGTTGGGAATTATCAGATAACAACCAAAACAAGGTTAAAAGAGACCCAATGACTTACTCTGGTTCTGCGTCTAAGAGCGTAAGATTTAGATATCAAGGTGGTAATATTAGTCAAGATGTGGACATATCAGGTGTATCTGAAAATCATTTAATAAAAGAAATTAACATGAATTTTGACTCTATTGGTTGTGGTAATACAGGAGGTCAATGGTGTACTGCGGGTGCAGATGACACAGTGGTATCAACCATTACACTATCAACTGAATCAACAGCAGAGGTGCTTTCAGAAACTATAGCTGTGCCTTATGAAGATGGATGGGAGAGTTATTCTTTTACTAAAGATGTAACAGGTGATTTTAACACAGATGATACCTCATTAAATTTAACTATTACAGGTAATGACACAGGTAATTCTAGTAATTGGTGGGGTCCTATTATTGATAATTTAAGTTTATCTATGACTATAGAGGAGTATGTGGCTCCTGTAGTGGTTGAACCTGTAGTGGTTGAACCTGTAGTGGTTGAACCTGTAGTTGAAGCTATTATAGAACCTATTGTCGTAATTGAAGAAACTCTTATCGAAGGTTTGAGTTTAGATATGTCAGTAACTAACGATATTATTTTAGATCAACCTACCCTTGAAATATCACCAATTCAAGTCGTTGTTCCTGAGGTGGTTATTGATATGCCTGTTGAGATAGAAATGCCTGTAATTGAAGTTAGTGTTGCACCCATTGCAAGTGTTGACTTACCAAATGTCGAAAATTTAACTTCTATAAATGAGGTAGAGGAGATTCAAGAGATAGTTGAAATTGAAATTCCTGAAGTCGTTGACATTGAGGTTGATGCAGAAATAGAGTTAGAGCAGCCTGAAGAATTAAAAGAAATAAATATGGAAGAAGATCTTGCTGAGATAAACGACGGGGAGAATAATAATGAGCCAAAAGAGACAGCAACAGAGAGTGAAAGCGATGCAACAAGCGAGCTATCAAACAGTGACAAAACCGAAATCAAAAGTGATGAAAGTAAAGTCGTCAAAAAAAGTAAATCTAAAAACGATAAATCTAAAAAGAAAAATGACTCTAAAAAATCCACCGTTAAAAACGAAAAACCTAAGCCAAAAGTTAAAACTGTGGCTAAAACAAATAAAAGCGAAACTAAATCTAGTGTAATTAGTGTTGACTCTTTAGGTCAAATATTGCTGCCGGCGGTATATTTGCAAGTTATGCAAGATACGATTAAAATAACAGAAACGTTGTCCATACAACAGGAGATGATTTATGAACAAAACTCTTACGATCTCATCGGGATTACTTTTGAGTCTAGTTTTGGGGGCGATAGTACCGATAGGTTCAACAGTCTATTGGGTCGCCAATTTAGCTACGAGAGTGGAACATACCGAAGCAGCCGTTAAAAATTTTGTGGCAACAGATACTTCTCAGTTACAGGAAAGGTTGGTTGCAGTTGAGGAACGAGTTCAGTTCAATAACAAATCTACCACAGAATTGTACGAAGGTATTGAAAAATTAGATGCAGAAATGAAAGATATGGAAGATAAACTAGCTGGTTGGATGGAAAGAGAATTAGCTAAAGTTTACGAAATACTTAAGGACGATAATCCACTAGGACAATAATGAGAATAGCCATTGCTGGTTATGGTTTCGTAGGAAGAGCCTATGCTGCCATTTTACAAAACTATCACGAGACAGAGATAATAGATCCAAAACATTATGACAGAAAAATTAGTCAAAATGTCGATGCTATTATTGTATGCGTGCCTACACCAAGCGGTATAGAAGGCGCATGTAATATAATACATGTTAAAGAAGTACTACAAGATTGTCCTGATGTACCTATTTTAATCAAAAGCACCATATCTTTAGAAGGTTGGAATTACATACAATCAAGATTTGATAAAAACATTTGTTTTTCTCCAGAATTTTTGAGAGCTGAAAAAGCTTTAGAAGATCTTCGTCAACAAGAATATATAATGATAGGCGGCAAAGAAACAACTTTCTGGGTAAATTTATTTAAGAAAGTTTTTCCTAGCTGTCCACAAATAATTGAAGCCGATCCAAAAGAACTTATAGCAATTAAATATTTTAAAAACGCTTACCTAGCCACAAAAGTTGCATTTTTCAATCAAGTGTATGATTTTTGTAATGTGTCTGGTATTGATTTTAATAATGTGAGAAAGGGTATAGTTTTAGATCGTAGAATAGGACAAAGCCACAGTCAGGTAACAAAAGAACGTGGTTTTGATGGACATTGTTTACCTAAAGATGCTGAAGCAATAACATACTCTGCTTTGTATTACGGGTTAAATTTAAGCATAATAAAAGAAGTAATAGAATATAATAACAAGGTGCGTGATGAAGCTAATAAAAAACCAGAGTAGCTTTACAATAACTGGATTTAAAAAAAATAATTCATACCAATATAAACAATACTCTCGTAACGACAATGACGGGCCACGAACCTACAATGTGGACGA
>CEQB01048865.1_pt1 | contig 20559 bp, 22 predicted proteins | sample 530581 | NCBI WGS metagenome assembly CEQB01 (sample SAMEA2620588, study PRJEB7988) | marine metagenome | biome: marine biome (ENVO:00000447); feature: deep chlorophyll maximum layer (ENVO:xxxxxxxx); material: "saline water (ENVO:00002010), including plankton (ENVO:xxxxxxxx)" | depth 75 m
TTGGTTGATAACTACACGGATTCAGATGACGTATCAGAGGGTCATCGCGTGATGATTTTTGATATAGAGGTTGAGGTAACGGATGGTTTTCCAGACGTAGCAAAAGCTGAGAATAAAATTACATCTATCGCTTTTAATGACCCGGTTTTAAATAAATACTATTGTTATGTGTTAGACCCAACAGATAAATTAAATTTAGGTAAAGAAAGAACAAGAGAAGATGGTGATACAATCGTTTCTTTCTATGATGAGTATGACTTACTAAACGCCTTTTATAAAAAATACATGGAGATACAACCAACCATTTTAACAGGTTGGAACGTTGAATTTTTCGATGTACCGTATTTATATAACAGGTCTCAACAAGTTCTTGGTCAAGAGATTGCTAATTTATTATCACCGATACAAATAGTGAGATGGAATAGTTTCAAAAAAAGATTTATTATAGCTGGTGTTAGTACACTTGATTATTTAAGTTTGTACAAAAGATTTACATTTAGTCAAAAAACTTCTTATCGATTAGATGCTATAGGTGAGGATGAGGTTGGAGAGAAGAAGGTTTCTTATGAGGGAACGTTAAATGATTTGTATGAAAACGACTTAGAAAAATTTGTTCAATACAATATACAAGACGTAAAACTTGTAAAAAAGTTGGATGACAAGTTAGATTTTATTGAAATAGCTCGTGGTTTGGCTCATCTTGGTCATGTGCCTTATGAGTCTATTTATATGTCATCACATTATCTTGAGGGAGCTATATTAGTTTATTTAAAGAAAAACAATATAGTTGCACCAAACAAACCACCAAGACCAGAAACATTTAATGCTGAGGATAAATTCACTGGTGCGTATGTTCAAGACCCACAACGAGGTAAACATGATTGGGTTTATGATTTAGATATTACCTCGATGTATCCATCTTGTATCATGTCTTTAAATATATCACCAGAGACCAAACTTGGTAAAATACAAGGTTGGAATCCTGAAGAATTTTTAAATAAAAAAAATAAAAAGACGTATTCAATCACACAAGGTAAAAATACTTTAGGTGTGTTTACTGAAACTGAGTTGAAGAACTTTTTGTCCAATAGAGACGTATCGGTTGCTACAAATGGAGTTATGTATCGTTCTGATAAAGATGGTTTATTACCAGCACTTCTTAGAAAATGGTTTGACGAAAGAGTTGAGTATCGTAAATTATCGAAGAAGTTTCATGAAGAGGGTGATAAGGAAAAATCAGATTATTTCGAACGACGACAATATCTACAAAAGGTTGTTTTAAATAGTTTGTATGGTGTGTTGGGTTTATCTGTTTTTAGATTTTATGATGTTGATAACGCTGAAGCTGTAACAACAACTGGTCAATCATTAATAAAATTTACAAAAAAGATTACCAACAATTACTACAATAAAGAATTACAAGATAATTTAGATTATTGTATTTACATTGATACTGATTCGGTATTTTATTCAGCAACACCATTAGTGACAAAACGTTTTCCAAATCTAGATATCAAAAACGAAGATAAAATGTCAAAAGCTATCCTTGAGATTGCTAGTGAAGTCCAATCGTATCTGAACAAAGGTTATGATTATTTTGCTAAAAAGTTTTGTAATCTTGATAAACATCGATTTGATATCAAACAAGAGGTTATTGCTAAAAGTGGTTTATTCGTAACAAAGAAAAGATATGGTCTAAAGATTATTAATGATAATGGTAAAAAAGTTGATAAAATGATGGTCAAGGGTTTAGATACAGTCCGTAGTAGTTTTCCTATAGCCATGAAAGAAATGTTGTCTAAATTATTAGATGATATCATGATGGACGTACCAAAAGATAAATTAGATAAATTTATTTTGAACTTTAAAAAGAGTATGAAGTTGATGGATTTTGAAAAGATAGCCATACCAACAGGTATGAAAGGTCTTGAAAAGTATAAAGATAATACCGATGTGTTATTCACTGGTTATAAACTGGGGACGCCAGTGCATGTGAAGTCTGCCATCTTTCATAATGATTTATTAAGATATTATAAAATGGATAAACGTTATGAAAAGATAATTAACAACGAAAAGATTAAATGGGTATATTTGAAACAAAATGAATTTAATTTAAGTGTTATAGCGTTTAAAGGTTATGATGACGCACCTCAGATTATTGATTTTATCAAACGACACATAAATACTGAGAAAATTTATGAACAAGTGTTACATAAAAAAATTATGATGTTATATGAAGCTCTTGGTTGGGATGAACCAACAGATGCAACAAAAACCATAGAAAGATTTTTTTGATTTTGAGAAAACAAACTCATATATATGTATATATGGTTATAAATAATAGGAGAATACCGCATGAATAGAGAAAAGTTCGTTAGTTTTATTAAAAAATATCATCTAGATGGACTAGTTAATTCTGCCATTTTAACTTTCAAAGATAGTAAATTAAGCACTCGTTTTACAAACGGTGATAAATCAATCTTAGGAATGATAGAATTAGATAATTGGGATTTTGAACCAGGTGATTTTGGTGTTTATGACGCTGGTGTATTTGTTAAATTAATAGAGGTTCTTGATAATGATATTGAAATGAAAATAAGTAGAGCAGGTGACAAAGCTATTTCGATACAAGTATCAGATAAAAACTCTAAAATACAGTATATGTTGTCAGATACAACCCTAATAAATCAACCTCCAGTGCCAGAGAAATTACCAACTGACTTTGATTTAAAAATAGATGTCAATAAGCAATTTATTGATAAATTTAAAGCAGGGACAAACGCCTTACCAGAAACAGAGACATATAGTGTTCTAACAAATAATGGAGAAACACAAGTGGTGATAGGGTACTCAACGGTCGGAACAAACAGGGTGACACTACCAGTTACAACAACTGAATATAGTGATTTAGATTTGATTTCTTTTAATGCAAAACATTTTAAAAGTGTTTTAAACGCCAATAGTAAATGTGAAAGTGCGTTACTTGAAATTAGTCCATCAGGATTATCAAAGATAACATTTAAATTTGATGACTTTAGGTCGGAGTATTACTTAGTAGCAGTACAAGACGTTGATTAATGATTAACGGTTTAAGAATTTTACATTATGTCTCTCCTGTAAGGTTTGATAAAACAGGATTGTTTCAACATGAATTTGACTCTAATTACAAAGTGGTAGAAAAGACAATTTCTTTTTTACCACGATGTCATCATTATGTTGTTGTGCCAAAAAAACATAACATACCAGATACAAGAGATAATGTAACTTTTATTAATTACCCGTATTCAAGAGATTTATTAGCCAATAGGTCATATTTCGATGGTGTGACTTTTAGAAATCTATTTGATTTTCGATATATGGATTTTGATTTTGTTTTTTGTCATCAACCAGAGATGCTTTATAATATTTTAGTCTCATTTAATGATAAACGATATGGTCAAAACATGAATAGGTTTTTGTTCTTTCATTGGGTTGATTGTAGTCAAAGTAGAGCATCGAGTGCCATACCACCCGCATACATGAGACAATTAGAAGCAATAAATTTGTGTGACAATGTATTTTTTCATACAGACATAGCATCTGAATGGTTAGGTAAAAATTTTAAAAATGAACAAAGCACGACATTCAATCATGATTATATAAAAGATAAAACACAAACATTTCCAATATCAGCTGATGAATTACAAGATATTGAACCATTTGATATTGAACATGAAAATGTTTTAGTTTTTAATCATAGATGGGCTAAGTCAACTGGTGTTAATCGGATGATGGAATATATTGATGGATTAGATGATTTCAAAATATGGGCCACGGATTATCAGGCACCAAAAGAATATGTCGGTTCAAATTTGAATCGTGGTCAATATAGATATTTGTTAGAAAATTCTTTGGGAAGTATGAGTTTTGTTGATAGTTACGCTACCTGGAATCTTTCCATACAAGATGGTTTATCAGTAAAAAAACCCGTTTTGGTTTATGACCAACCAGCTATGAGAAAAGTTGTCGGTGATGATTATCCTTTGTTTTTTAAAACTAAGGACGAATTTCACACACAAGTTAAAAATTTAAAACAGATGGGTAATTTTACTTGGGACATACCAAATCACGATGAAAAGTTTGCCTATAATATTATAAAGTCAATTTCAAATATAATGAGTAAACCTAGAAAACACATTCCAAAAGATGCTAATAATTGGTTGTATTGTATTTTAAATGGTTTGAATTACAAACATGATATTGCAAAACAAGTACAACCAAATCTGCAATTAAATTCGGTATGGCAATATATTCGTAGATACTTATTAGAGATAGGGGTCAAGGACAACATCAATAGTCCGTTTGTTAATTATTCAATACCTGATGAGATAAAAGACCAAGTCCAAAACATGGTGAAGAATGTTAACTTAGATATCGAACCTCGAACAATCAAAAGAAAAATAGTAACAAAAAAACATAACTGGTTTTAATTATGAACATTAATAAATCAAATACGCTTTGGGTAGAAAAGTATCGGCCTTCCAACCTCGACAACTACATCGGTAATGAACATCTAAAAAGTAAAGTCGAGATTTACTTAGAGAGTGGAGATTTACCACACCTTTTATTATACGGAAAGGCTGGTACAGGTAAAACCACTCTCGCTAAATTACTTGTAAAAAACATTAGTTGTGATTATCTTTACATAAATGCAAGTGATGAAAATAACGTTGAGACCGTCAGAACAAAAGTAAAAAACTTTGCTTCCACGGTTGGTTTTGAAGATATAAAGGTAATTATTTTAGATGAGTGTGATTACATTACACCAAACGCACAAGCCGCACTTCGTAATCTTATGGAGACATTTAGTAAACATTGTAGATTTATCTTAACTTGTAATTATGTTGAAAGAATTATTGACCCAATACAAAGTCGTTGTCAATCTTTTCAAATCATACCACCATCTAAAACTGATGTAGCTAAACATCTACACAATATATTGTTACAAGAAAATATTATTGATAAACCAGAGGATATAAAGATTTTAGTTGAAAGTGGTTATCCAGATATTCGTCGTGTAATAAATTCTGCACAGAGAAATGTGGTGAAGGGAAAACTAAAACTTGATACCTCTAGTATTATTCAAAATGATTATAAATTAAAATTATTAAAGATTTTAGAAACACAAAATAAAAAGAACGCGTTTAAAGAAATAAGACAATTACTTGCGGACAATCAAATTACAGATTTTGCAGAATTGTTTAGATTATTATATGACGAGGTTGATGGTTATGGTAAAGGTCATGTAGCCGAGTGTATCTTAATTATCGCAAGATATGAACTTTCAGATAGTCAAGTGGTTGATAAAGAAATCAACGCTATGGCTATGATAATAGAATTATTAGGAGTGATTAAATGACAATGAGACCGATGAAAAAACCAAAACAACAGACACAAGTAAAAGTTGATTTAAAACAAGCCGACACAATCAAGTGTAAAGATTGTAATAATTACTTATGGATACAATCTTTTATTTTAAAAAAATTATCAGCCTTGGTATCCCCAACTGGTCAAGAAGCTTTGATACCAGTGCAAGTCTATTCTTGTGGTAATTGTGGTAAAGTTGCTGAGGGTATGTTAGAGGGAAGCGGTGTTGATGATACAAGTTCATTTCCAACTCTAGATATATGAGATTAACACTTTGGGAAAGGTTACATATGCTAATAATATGGTATATATTTTTACCACTATTTTGCATATGGATGGGTAGATACTTTCACAAGATAAGAACACAAGGTGAGTTTGGAAGAAAGAGTTGTTATGAGTGTTAAAAAGAAAAGTCTGTTTGACCATATCAAACAAATAACCTCGGTTCAAAATCCAAATTATTGGGAGGAGATTTCGGACGAGGATAAAAAGTCTTGGTCAAACTATATGACTCACAGATTTTTATCTATGAAAATGGATTGGGTTGAACTTGTAAATGAACTACAAAAGTACAATTTAAAACCAAAAGAATTATATAAACTTTACACCAATGTACTACCAAAGGGTAGACAATGGTTAAAATACACGAAAGGAAAAAATCAAATGGAATATCCAAATTGGTTAATCAATATAGTTGCGAATGATATGCAAGTTAGTAAAAAAGAAGCCAAAGATGCTGTTGATATGTATTATCTTACCGAGGGTGGTATGGCCGAACTAGGTCAACTAGCTAGAAAATGGGGTATCGAACCTAAAAAGATTGCTAAGGCTGGTTTAGACGTGTTAGGTAGTGTCGGAGGATATACAGCTGGTAATGGTCAAAAAAGCACTTGACACGTATAGTAATTTATTCGTATATTCAGTTACATAAATTAGGAGAAATACATGAGAGGTATTATAGAAGATATTATAAAAGATAGTCCTCGTTCAGAATCCAGGGATTATGACGTTATAGAGCAGATGGAAAAGGAGTGGCCTGAGATGACCAAAGAGTTCAAGGATATTCAACGACAACAGTATGAATTATTCTTACACAAACAGCATGATTATGGGCCAGGTAATATATCAGTTGGTACACAATTACAAACACCAGAAGAGATAAAATTGTCACTTACAGGTTTGTGGTTTAGGATGAATGATAAGTTACAAAGAATGAAAACACTATTAATGAATAATAGAGAATCTGCTGTTAAAGATGAACCACTAGAAGATGCGTATCTTGATGTATCAAATTATGGTATCATGGCTACAATCGTAAATCGTGGAAAGTGGGGTAAGTAATGAACGTAGTAATAGCAGTTGTCTTATCGCTTGTGATATCAAGTGTGGTTGTTATGGTCTTAGAATATTATAAATCATTAAGATGAAAAAAATAAGTTATAGTCAGTATAGTCAATGGGTTACCTGTCCATGGAAATGGAAACTTAATTACATAGATAAGTTAAGTGAGTTTACAGATAGTATTCACACCTTGTTTGGTACTTCAATGCATGAGGTTCTACAAACTTATCTAACCGTGATGTATAATGACACTATCAAGATGGCAGACGCATTACCTCTAGACAAAATGTTACTTCATCGAATGAAAACAAATTACACCAACATCATGAAAAAAAATGGTGGGGAGGTTTTTTGTGAACAACGTGACATGGAGGAGTTTTATAATCATGGTCTAGCCATTTTAGATTGGTTCAAGAAAAAACGTAGTATGTATTTCAGTAAAAAAGGTTATGAGTTGGTTGGTATCGAGGTACCAGTAAATTTTGAATTACCAAATGAGATAAAATTCATAGGTTACATCGATGTTATAATATATGATAGTATCAGAGACCGTTATAAAATAATTGATATTAAAACATCTACTATGGGTTGGAATAAGTATCAGAAAGCAGATAAGAATAAGACAGACCAATTATTACTTTATAAACATTTTTATGGTGCACAACATGACATTCCTGTAGATAAAATTGATGTTGAATATTTTATTGTTAAGCGTAAACTTTATGAAAAATTAGATTTTCCTCAAAGAAGGGTTCAAACGTTCTCACCAGCTAGTGGTAAACCAAGTATAAATAAATTAATGAATAAATTGAATCAATTCTTAGATGAGTCTTTTATTGATGGTGATTATAATTTAAAACATAATTATATAAAACTACCATCGAAAAAAAATTGTCGGTACTGTGAATTCAATCAAACGGAGCATTGTGACTCAGGAGTAAAATAGATGTTATCAAAAATTACGGTAAGGTTAAAATTATCGGATTTTATCAATACCGAGTTAGAAAATACCATAATGGATATGATAAACCAAGCACACATAGAATTGAACGCTAGCGTTATATTATATTTATGGTTTGATGAAGAGGTTGAGGGTTTGAGAGATTTTCTTTTAAGGTGGGAACCAAAACTAGCTTTTAAAACAATAGTGAAAAATAATAGTAAAGCTAACTTTGATGAATTTATTTTTTACGATATCGTACCACTAAACACACCTAGTAATTCAACTTATAGATTTAAATACTCATACCTAGAACCAAAACAAATAGTTGACGGTTTAAAAGAATTTTACAAAATTACTAAATTTATTACATCAGACAAACCAATTAAAAAACAAAAAAGAAATGACTATGAAGACTAAGATTGGAATTGTTGGTAGTAGAGCATATACTAATAAAACAAAAGTAAAAGATTTAATATTTGAAATTAAGCAGAAATATGGGAATTCAGTAGAGATTGTAAGTGGTGGCCAATCACAAGGTGCTGACGGATTTGCTAAAAAGTTTGCGTTAATGTTTGGTTTACATTACGTTGAGTTTCCACCATCACATTATAGTTGGAACATGCACTGCGTTTTACCAGCATCAAAATATAGAAAACCATATTACGTGTCAAATTATTTTCAACGAAATAAACAAATAGCAGAGTATAGTGATATAATAGTTGCATTTATTCAACCAGGTGTAGAGTCTCGTGGAACTCAAGATACAATAAAACACGCCAAAAAGAAAAAAAAATTAGTAAAAATAATAAATTAATATATATTTATATATGTATATATAAAAGAGGTTTTTATGGACTATAAATTAACTTCGGTAAAACTACTGAAAGAGTTATATAAAAAATTCAAAAGTACAACATTAGACGATGAGTTTACGTTACAAAAACTAGTAAATCGTTCAATGGATTTATACGTTTTGGATGAACAATTCAAAGATAAAATACAATCATACAATAACTTAATAGCAAGTGGGAGTAGACTATGAGTAATTTGAGAGAAGACTTTATTAACGCTTCAAGATTACATTTTAAAGCTGGTATTGAAAAACATAGAGTCAACGCGGAGAACCTAATGTGTAACGCTGTAGGTATCGGTGAACACGGTGATGTTATGGAAGAGATAGAAAAAGAGCTTGGAGAGATGGCTGATTATGCAGATAAATTAGAAATGTTAGATTATTTTGAAGCCGAGATTGGCCCTAATAAAACTGTTTTAAAAGGTTAATCATGTCTAAAAAGAAAATATTACTATTATCGGATGATTTAAGAATGTCATCTGGTATAGGAACCATGTCGAAAGAGTTTGTGTTGGGTACTATCCATCATTACGATTGGGTTCAAATTGGTGGTGCCATTAAACACCCTGAAAATGGTAAAGTGGTAGATATGAATGAATCCGTTAGAAAAGAAACAGGTGTGGAGGATGCTAATCTTAAGATTTATCCTGTTAATGGTTATGGTAGTCCTGATTTACTAAGGAATCTTATTTCTATCGAAAAACCTGACGCTGTCATGCACTATACAGACCCAAGATTTTGGGGTTGGTTATATGATATGGAGCATGAAATTAGACAAATTATGCCAATATTTTATTATAATATTTGGGATGATTGGCCAGCTCCAAATTACAATGAAAACTTTTACGAGTGTTCTGATTTGATAATGAACATATCAAAACAAACAGTTGCAATCGTCAATGACGTAGCAAAGAACAAACCTAGAACAGATTGGGATTGCACATATATCCCACACGGTATTAGTGAAAAATATTTCTATCCAATTTCAGTTTTTGATAAAGAGTATCAAGAGGTGGAAAATATGAAAAAACAACTAACTGACGATGATATTGAATTTATTGTATTTTATAATAATAGAAATATACGTAGAAAAATGACTGGTGATGTTGTGTTAGCGTTTAAGACTTTTTGTGATATGTTAACAGAGGAACAAAAGAATAAATGTGCCTTATTGATGCATACTCAACCAATTGATGAAAATGGAACCCACTTACCAAACTTGATTAATGATTTATGTCCAGAAGTTAAAGTTTATTTTAGTGATAAAAAACTTGAACCTAAACATTTGAATCATTTATATAATTTAGCAGATGTTACAATCAACATTGCTAGTAACGAGGGATTTGGATTAGGAACTTGTGAATCATTGATGTGTGGAACACCAATCATTGTTAATGTTACAGGTGGATTACAAGACCAATGTGGGTTTGAACTTAACGGTAAACACTTAACTGTAAAGGATTATGAAGAGATTAAGTCATTACATGATGATAGAAAATGGGCTAATAATCCTGATTTAACTTGGGGTGAGTGGGTAAAACCTGTATGGCCTGCTACACGTTCATTACAAGGTTCAGTACCAACACCGTACATATTTGATGATAGATGTAGGTTTGATGACGCGGCTCAACGTATAAAAGAGTGGTATGATATGACTGCTGATGAAAGAAGAGATTGTGGTATGAAAGGTCATGAATTTGTAAAAAGAGAGGATGTCATGATGACGAGTGATATGATGTGTCAGAATTTTATAAACCACATGGATATGGGATTTGAGAAGTTTGAACCAAGAAAACGTTATAGTATCTTTAAAGCTTAGGAGTAATGATGAGTAAACCTTTATGTTTAGTAACTGCACCTGTCGCCACTAGAAGTGGATATGGTGCACACGCAAGAGATATTTGCAGAGCATTAATTAAATTAGATAAATATGATGTAAAAATTTGGAGTGTGCGTTGGGGTAACACACCGATGAACGCATTGAATCAACAAGACCCAAATGATAAAATGATAATAGATAGACTTTTACAGAATCCCCAATTACCAAAGCAACCTGAAATACATTTTCATATCGTGATACCAAATGAATTCAATCCATTAGCTAAATTCAACATCGGTATCACAGCTGGACTAGAGATGACAGCATGTCCGCCTGTTTGGTTAGAGGGTATGAACAGAATGGATATGAATATTGTTCCATCTAATTTTGTAAAAGACACAATGAATCGTATAGTTTTTGATATTAACGATGAACAAACAAAACAAAAAAAAGGTGAGTTAAAAAATACAAAACCAATCGAAGTTTTGTTTGAGGGGACAGACACAAATATTTTTAAAAAGACTAATGAGTTCAGTGCACCATTTCTTAAAGAAATGAAAAAAGTTAAAGAGTCTTTTAATTTTTTATATGTGGGACATTGGTTACAAGGTGATTTAGGTAAAGACAGAAAAGATACTGGTATGATGTTAAAAGTGTTTTTAGAGACCTTTAAAAACATGAAAAATAGTCCAGGTTTAATCATGAAAACGAGTGGTGCTGGGTTTTCAGTATTGGATAGAGAGCAAATGTTAGCAAAGATAAAATCAATAAAATCCATGATAAAAGGTGACCTACCAAACGTATATTTATTACATGGTGATTTTACCGACAATGAAATGAATGAATTGTATAATCATCCAAAAGTAAAGGCACACGTCAATCTAACACACGGTGAGGGATTTGGTCGTCCACTTCTTGAGGCTAGTATTTCACAAAAACCTGTGATTGCACCTAATTGGAGTGGTCATGTTGATTTTTTGAATAAAGACCAGGCAATATTATTAAACGGAGACTTAACTAGTGTCGAGAAAGGTTCGGTACCTGATGAATTTTTAGTTGATGGTTCACAATGGTTTACCGTTAACTACCAAGAAGCTTCAGCGTATATGAGTGATGTATATAAAAACTACAGAAAATATTCTTTAAATGCAAAGAAATTAGGTACGATAAACAAATCCAAATTTTCCTTAAATGCTATGACAAGACAACTTGATAAAATTCTGAATCAGTATGTACCTGAATTTCCAAAAGAGGTAAAATTAAATCTACCAAAATTAAAAAAAGTAGGTGGTGATAATCTTCCAAAAATAAAACTACCAAAATTAAAGAAAGTATAATATGGAAAAAGTAATAGATTGTCCAGTTTGTTTTGATAATGATAAATGTTTTGAGGATGAACAAGATGGTTTTAGTTCTTACCTTTGCTTTAATTGTGGTTACATGAGTGATTCTAGATATGAATTAGGTAGTCTTAAGTTAGATGATAATTTAAAAAAATCACCACGATTAATACAAGACAATAAATTTCACGATAAAAAAAGAAATATAATTTGGTTTCCGGCTGTATTGAATATGGGTGAGTTAGGTATGATTTTTCCTGAGGGAACAAAAGATGAAGACGATTATGTTTGGAAATACGCTAAAATCGTAGAGATACCTGAGGGTCAACGTGAGATTTATGATAATTATGATAGAAGACTTGATGTTGAAAATGCAAAGACATTTAAGAAAACTGAATTTTTAGCGGCCTGTAAAGAGATGGGTATCACAAAGGATTTAAGTTAGTATGCCAAAAAAACCATATACTTGGGGAAAAGTCAAAGCTGGTGACATAATATCTTTTCGATATAAAAGTAAAAAAGATAATGTGGCAACACTAGATACATTACTTGTTTTGAACACCAATCTACCATTCAAAAAAAAAGATGGTACAACAAATTTTCACCTAGTTGGTTTAAAATTAGAAAGTCAAGGTACTATCCCATTGGTGAAAAACAAACCAGCGTTGGTACGTATAATAGAAAAAATTGGTGACGTTAAAATCGTTGAGGGTACGGATGATATATTTAGAGTTGTACCTTTTAATGTAGGCCCGAGAGGTGTATCCAAAAAGTTGTATGCAAGAATAAAGGAAGTAATAGAAAAGTATTCAATGTATCGAACTTATGATTTTATAGAGGCAAAAAAATCAGCTGTTTTTTTAGAGCCAGTTGAACTTCCAAACAATGTTATGGAGTTATTACGTGAAACTTAGTTATGGAATAACAGTCCACGATGAGGCTGAAGAACTAAAAAGGTTATTAAATATTCTAACAGATAATATAGATAAAGAAGATGAGATAGTCATTTGTATCGATGGGGATGATGTAAAAGTAGAGTCAGTCGTAGGTGAATATTTATCTGAAAATGAAGCCATAGTTTATAAAAGAAAACTTGATGGTGATTTTGCTGCACAAAAAAATTCTGTCATAGAGAACTCTAGTGGTGATTATATTTTTCATATCGACGCTGATGAGTACCCAAGTGATGGTTTATTAGAATATGTCAAGCCTGTTTTAGAAATAAATAAAGTAGATTTGATTTGGGTTCCACGAGTAAATACTGTTGATGGATTGACCGATGAATATTGTAACAAGTGGGGTTGGAGAATTACGCAAAATGGTTGGGTGAATTATCCTGATTATCAGAGTCGTATTTTTAGAAATGATAAATCTATAAGATGGCAAAATAAAGTACATGAAAGAATTTTTGGAGCTAAAGAATACTCCCATTTACCACCAAATGAAACGTTGAGTTTATATCATCCCAAAACAATTAACAAACAAATAAAACAAAATGAGTTTTACAGTCAAATATGATAAAAATTAAATTATTAGAACATGAAATTCACAGGAATGAAACAACGTTTCGTCCGTTTTTATTCGCACAAAATACACTACGTGAAGTTGGTATTGAATTTACAACTTCAGATGATTACGATTATGCTTGGGTTGGACAAGCTAGTATCATTGACAAAAAGAAATCACTAAGAGAATCAATAGATAAGGGACTTGAGTTTTTATCTGGTCTTAATGGTGATTACATGATAATAGATGGTCAAGACGCCACATCATTGATTGGGACTATTGATGTTTTTAGAGAATCAAACGCACTATTGTTTTTAAAAAACTCTTATCTAAAAGATTTTGACTTATATAAGCAAGGTTGGATGAATGGTAGAATATATTGGGGTGAAGGAGATTATACAGTTCCTGATATTGATGAATTAAAACCAAAAATGAAACTAACAGGTTGTAATTGGTTAGGAACAATCAACCCACAAATGATGAATTATAACGCTGATAAAAAATATGATGTATCATGCATGTTTAGTTGGGGTGACATTGAGAATTTTGAGCATGATATTCAAACTAATATTCCCTATGATGACCATCGTAGAATACTATTAGAAAAATTAGAAAAAACTAATTATAACGTGGTTAGAAGAGAATCAGGAGTTCGTATTCCACAACAAGAATTCTATCAAAATATGTATGACTCTAAAATAGTTATGGCTCCAATAGGATATGGAGAGATGGCAGTTAGAGATATAGAAGCGGCCGGATTCGGTTCTGTTCTGATTAAGCCAGATATGGATTATATTTATTCTAAGCCGTTTGTTTATGAGGATGGTGAGACTTATATTGCTTGTAAATACGATTGGTCAGACGTTGAAGATAAAATAGATTATGTCTTGTCAAATTATAAAGAATTACAACCTTATTTAGTTGAGAATATGAGAAAGAGATTTAAGGAACAATACTCACATGAAAATCTAGCCTTACATTTGTATGATATGTTTAGAAATCTACCGTCAATGTCAGTAGAGAATGCAGAAAATACAACCACGGACATTACATTAAATGAAATTGAAAAAATTCAATCGGTGGTCGATATTTGTGATGGTATGTGTTTCGACCAATACAAATCTATTTACAATTGTATAAAAGAAAAAAAAGGTTCTAATGTTTTGGTTTTTGGTGTAGGTAGTGATTCAGATTTGTGGCATGAGACGAATCAAAATGGTAAAACAGTTTTTTTAGAAAATCATGATGAATGGTTAAAAAAAGTCAATCAAGAATCACCTCATTTAAACGTATACGAAATTCAATACACCAATAATGGATATGAAGCTGACAAGTTAATGAATGAGTATATTTCAGGAAATCACGATTGTCTTTCTGTGGATTTACCAGATGAAGTTAGGGAGACTAAATGGGATGTTATTATAGTTGACGCCCCAGCTGCGTGGGATTACAAATACCCTTGTAGAATGAAAAGTATTTATGAAGCTTATAATTTAGCAAAAAATTCAGACCACATAGATATTTTTGTACACGATACACATAGAGAAATAGAAATCAAATACTGTGATTATTTCTTAAGACCTAATTTTGATTTTGTTCAAGAGGTTACAGACCCACCTGGTTCGCGTTGGGAAGGTCGAAAGTTATTTCATTTTAGAAAGTAGGTGAAAATGTTTAGTTATAATGAATTTAAAAATCTAATAAATATGGTACAACAAAACTTACCAATTGTTGACTATAAAGACGTTAAAGATAACACAAAGAAGTTTTGCGTGTTGAGACACGATATAGAGTTTTCAATTGATAGAGCATATAAATTAGCTAAAATAGAAAATGAATTAGGCGTTGAATCAACATATACTGTCCAAGTCCGAAACAACACTTACAACGCGTTATCTGAGAAAAATATCAACTTGATTTCAAAGATTAGAGACTTGGGTCATCACATAGGTCTACACCAGAATCCACCATCCTCGATGAAATTAGAGACCTTAAAAGACTATATTATGAGAGATATAAACATATTAGAGGATTCTTATGGATTTGAGATAGATAGATTTGCGTTTCATAGACCAAAAAAAGAGTATTTAAATTGTTATGTTGAATTAGAAAATAAAATTAATTGTTATGATAAAAAGTTTTTTCATTTTTTTGAGGACAAACCAGAGACTTTAGAAATATTATATTTAGCAGATTCCAATCATAAATGGAAGTATGGGTATCCCTTAGATTTTGATTTTTCTAAAATAGACAAGTTACAATTACTAACACATCCGTTTTCTTGGTCAGAAAAAGGAGCTGATAATTACGCTAATTTCGTATCCTTGATACGAGAGAGAAATGATGAATTAGTTAATTCAATGAACACCGAAACAAATACCTTTCCACAGGAGTTATTGTCTTGAAATATAAAGTTGTCGTCTTTGGAACAAAAGAATCAACCGCTCACATAATAAAAAAGTTTAAAAAAGATATTGATTTAGTCGTTACTATTAACAATAAAAATTCCTACAATATTTCAGGTAAGGGGGATGTCGAGGGAACGGCTAAATCGAATAATATTGAGTGTTTTACAACGGATGATTACACGTTGAAATCTTGTACAGAATTTTTTCAAAACAATGAGTTCGAAATCGGTATTAGTTATGGATGGCAAAGATTGATACCCCAATCAATTTTAGATGAATTTAAGCAAGGTGTCTTTGGAACTCACGCTAGTCCACTTGGTTTACCTTATGGTAAAGGTAGGTCACCACTTAATTGGTCAATAATTAGAGACTTTAAACAAGTTTACTTTAATGTTTTTAAGTACGTAGCAAAAGCAGATAGTGGTGAAATTTTTTCAACAACAAAGTTTGAAATTAATGATTGGGATACAATTGAGTCGATAAAAATTAAGGACTTGATTGTTACTGAACGAGAAATAAGTAGATTGATTCAAGATTTTAAAGAAAATAGAATAACTTTATTTTCACAAAAAAATAATATTGAAGAGACTTTTTTTCCAAAACGAGCACCGAAAGATGGTAAAATAGATTTATGGTCAACACCAAGAGAAATCTATAATTTAGTACGTGGTGTCACTAGACCATTTCCAGGTGCTTTTCTCATGTTCGGTGATTATAAAGTAACAATTTGGGATGCTGTTCCGTTTGATAATCAACTTAATTTTAATTATTATGGTTTAGGACAAGTCATAAGAAAAGTTAAAAATAAATTGATAATCAAGTTAGATGGTGGTAGTTTATTAATTAACGACTATGAATGTGATGTTGAAATAAAAGAGGGTGATGAATTAGAATGAAAAAAAATGTAATCTGGTGGCCAGCTGTAAAGAATAAAGACCACAATGATAAATACGGTAACTTTGATTATTTTGAATATTCGAGGAAGACTTGGGAGTTTTGGTGTAAGAAAAATGATGTTTTATTCGTGCCTTTTGAAGAACCAGTGGAGCAAAACTTACATGACTATCGTATTAATTGGCAGAAAGCAATATTTGTATTTGATGAATTAGAGCGTAGGGGTATTGATTATGACCAAATTGCTTTAGTGGATAGCACGGTCATGGTTAAATGGAGTTGTCCAAATTTTTTTGAATTGACAGATAGAAAATTTACCGTGACAAGAGACATTGATAATATGAGTTGGACTCATGATAGTATTCAAGGTTATAAAAATATCTTTAATGATTTTGATTTAGATTCAACAAAATATTTTAGGTCTGGCTTCATGGTATTCAATGAAACACATAAAAATTTATTTCAAGATTTAAAAAATTTTTACATAAAAAACAAAAGAGATTTTATAAAATTACAAGATGAGGTCGTACGAAAAGGTAATGACCAAACACCGATTAATTATTGGGTACAAAAAAATAATATAGAGTTGAAATTTTTACCACAAGCCTTATGGATGTGTTCTCACATGCACAGAAAAGAAATGTTATCACATAACTGGCAACTTGATGAGGATAAAACACCGTTTTTCATTAAATATGCTAATAATTGGATGTTCAATGGTATACCAAAAGACCAAAGAACATCTTTGATGAGTCAAACTTGGGAATTAGTCAAGAACAATTATACATTTGATGAAACAGAGTTATTACTAAACTCAGTAAACCACAAGGACACTTTTAAAAACGCCACATCGAGAAAATTTAAACAAGACTTACTAGAATTTTTTTCTGAGGATAAATATAAAAATATGACCATGGTCGAATTTGGAGCATGTCACGGAGATACGACAAAAGTTTTTAGTAAATTATTTAAAAAAGTATATGCTTATGATTGGTCTGAAGAAAATGTTGAAAGAATAAATATCAAATGTAAAGGTTGTGATAACGTGGAGACAAAAGTAATGGACGTTGTAAAAGACGAGTGGAAACTACCACAAGCGCAAATTGTGTTTGTTGATGCTAGTCATGATTATCCACAAGTTGCAATAGATATACAAAAGACGTTAGATTACTTTGATAATCCAATTATAATAATGGATGATTACGGTAATCCGAACAACCGAAATATTAGAGTGTCGATAGATGAAAAAATAAAAGAGGGACAGATAAAGATTCATAAATTTATTGGTGAGGACAAAGGTTTTAAAACTAAAGCTGGTTGGGAGATGATTGATAAAGAGGGAGTGATTTTATGGTAAAAGCTATTTTTATATCAGTCAGAACAGGTTCATCTCGTTTACCAAATAAATCAATGCTTAAAATAAAAAATAAACATACAATTGAATACGTGATTGATGCTGTAAAAAAATCACAACATGCTGATGAGATTGTTCTTTGTACGACTGAGAATGCAGAGGATGTGATACTCGGTGCAGTTGCCGAAGTTAATCGAATAAAGTTTTGTTATGGTAATGAAAATAATAAATTGAAGAGGTGGTACGAAGCAGCTCGAAAATTTAATATTGATTACTTCGTAACGGTTGATGGTGATGATTTATTTTATGATGCAAGATTAGCCGATTTATGTTTTCAACAAATTGGTGATTCGGATATGATAAATGGACAAGGATTATATAATGACACTTATGGTATAAAAACCAAAACACTTGAATCTATGTTACATATCCTTGAAGATAAAGTTATTGAACCACACGAGATGGTAAAACTATTTCAAAATAAATTTAATATCAAAACTCCGACCAACATACCTGAGATTTTACAAAAACAAAATATTCGAATGACATTAGATTACGAAGAGGACTTTAATTTTTTTGAAAATGTAATAAATAATGTCAAAGATAATTTTGTATTAGATGATATACTTTTATATTTAAAAGAAAATAAATCTGTAGTTGACATTAATTATTTTAGAGAAGACGATTGGAAAAAAAATCAGGAGGTGCTTAATTGAGAGATATACTAACTAATCCAAAAGGTAAATATAATGGTAACGAATTGGAATACGTTCTTGATGTTTTGGATTCTGAGAATCAAGAAAGAAAAGCAAATCCTTTTGTGAATAGATTTGAAAATCAATTCAGTAAAAAGTTTCGTAGTAAATATGCTATAGCTCATAACTCAGGCACATCAACATTACATAGTTGTTTAGTTGCAGCAGGTGTCAAATGTGGAGATGAGGTTATATCACCAGCTCACACCGTAATAATGAATTCTTTCGTGACACTACAAATTGGTGCAACTCCAGTATACGTTGACATAGACCCCGATACTTTTAATATGTGTCCGAAAGATTTAGAAAACAAGATAACTGAAAAGACTAAAGCAATACAAGTTGTTCATATGCATGGTAATCCATCAGATATGATTGAGATAATGAGAATATCAGAAAAATATGATATACCAGTAATCGAGGATTCTGCACAATGTGTTCTTGGTTTTATCGACGGAAAACTAGTTGGTACTTTTGGAGATATGGCTAGTTGGAGTTTTGAAAATAAAAAACATATTTCAACTGGTGAAGGCGGTATGGTAACAACAGATAATAAGGATTATGCCACCATTGTTAGAAAACATGGGGGACTCGGTTACAAGACTTTAGAAGCTGGACAAAGTTTACGACAATTATTACCAAAAGATTTTCAAAACCCTTATTACAAAAGACACGATACTTTAGGTTATAATTATCGCATGAATGAATTGACAGCGGCGGTTGGATTAGGGCAATTAGAAAGAGTAGATTTTTTAGTAGAGAGAAGACAAGAGATTGCAAAGATGTACGACGATATCTTTAAAGATGTTTGGTATATAAAACCCCAGAAAGTTTTAGATGGTCATACAAATACTTATTGGACTTATACCGTTACTTATGAGGGTAAAGATTGGTTTAAAGTATATGATAATGTTAAGAACGCTGGGGGAGATGGTTTTTATGGTGGGTTGTCAATCCCCTATGAAGAGCCAGTGATGAAAAAATATCACTACATCAAGGGAGAATGTCCAAACGCTGAGAAGATACAGCCAAAAATGATGCAGTTTAAATGTAATTACAGAGATTTATCTGAAGCCGAGAGAAAAATACAAATACTGAAAAAAAGTTTAACTTCTCGATAACTTAATTAATATATATAAATATAAAAACTAAAGGAGTTATATATGAGCACATATGTGATAGCTGAGATTGGTATCAATCATAATGGTGATATGGATTTAGCTAAGGAATTGATACTAAAAGCAAAAGTTAGTGGATGTGACGCAGTCAAATTTCAAAAAAGAGATATAGATTCGGTATATACACAAGAGGAATTGGATACCCCAAGGGAATCACCTTTTGGTACAACAACAAGAGAGCAAAAAGAGGGGATTGAATTTAGTATAGCACAATATAAAGAATTACAAGAATATGCAAAACAACACTCATTAGATTTTATTATCTCTTGTTGGGATGAATTGAGTTTAGATTTAGTAGAGAGACATTTGGATGTGAAGTATCACAAAGTAGCATCTGCAATGGCCACTGACAGAGAATTTCTTGAAAAATTAAATAAGACAAATAAACCTGTTATTTTATCTATTGGAATGTGCACCGATGATGAAGTTACCGCCGCTATGAATATATTAAATAATGTCGAATATGTATTAGCTTGTACCAGCACATATCCGACTGCGGCTGAAGAGATTAATTTAAGATACATTGAGACACTAAAGAAAAGTTATCCAACTATGAGGGTTGGTTTTTCAAATCATTATAATGGTCTTGACGCGTGTGTTGGTGCTATTGCTTTTGGTGCTGAGTGTATTGAATTTCACATCACCAAAGACAGAACAATGTATGGTTCAGACCAACCAGCTTCGATTCAACATTCGGATGATTTAGTGGACTCAATTAGGAAAATGGAAGTGATGATGGGTGATGGTATCAAAAAAGTTTAC